>MDSY01121528.1_pt1 | contig 10772 bp, 8 predicted proteins | sample 811131 | NCBI WGS metagenome assembly MDSY01 (sample SAMN05326643, study PRJNA326480) | marine metagenome | isolation source: seawater | place: Atlantic Ocean: South West | collected 2010
AAGATATAATGTAAAAAATGAAGTAAAAAAACGTAAATTATTAAAATAAATCTAATTACATAATTTTATTATTCCCAATCATCATCATCCTCATTTTGTATTCCAAAAAACTTATCACATGTTTCTTCAATAAATTCTACTATTTTTTTATTAAATATAGTTTCATTTTTTGCTATTTTCTTCGCTTCTTCTTTATTTTCTTTCCATTTATTGTGTAACATTTTAAAAAAATCATTTACATATGATATTGAAACATATTTACTTGATATATAATCATAAGGTGTTGTAAAATTTTGATTTTTCCATTTATGTATATTTTCTCTTTTACTAAGAAAGGCACAATATTGAAACAATTGTTTATTAAATGATGAATAATACTTTATAATTGCATTTTTAATTTCTTCTTTTATTTTATCACAAGAATCATTATCCCAATCCCAATGAAATACTTCATATGATTTATCTTTAAGACTAAATAAGTATGTTTTTATTGTCTTATTTTTAAACTTGTCTATATCTTTACCTTTATCTGATGTATTATAAAGAATAAATCGTTCTAATAATATTTCTATAAGAGTATCCCAATAATTTAATTTATTAAAATCACTTTGAAATACCATATGATATACTGATGTATTACTAAATCCAATTATTTCCATATTTCTAGTTATTAATTTAATATCTTTTGTTTTACCACCAAAATAAATACTATGCTCTATATTCCATTTTATATTTTTTTCATTATTCAATAATTCATTCATCGCTTTATCAATTGTTTCTTTGATAAATTCAGTTTCTTTGAGTAATTCTGTAACTTTATTATCATCTTCTTTCTCAAAATAATCAATAATATTATAAATAGTCGTTGGTGTTGTTTGATGATATTTTAAATTTTTTTCTATATCTATCATGTACCATTGTAGAACTTGTTCTTTTGGTGTAAAATTTGCGATACTAAAGGGATCTTTTTTATATTCTGATTGATTTTTTTCCATTATTTTTTTAATTTTTAAAGCATATGACTTATATATTTTTTTATCACTTAAATTACATAAAGGAAAATAAGGAAATAAATCTAATTCCTCTTTTTCTTTATTACTACAATGTCTAGAACCTTTATATTTTTCATCTTCTTTTTTTAAATATTCATAAAATTCTCTTGGAGAACTTTGTATTATGGGTAATTTAGATATTTTATCTAATACCGTATTTATTTGTGAATTTTTAAAAGAAATTTTATTTTTATTTTTTCTTAATATATTAAAAATACAATACATGATATAAATTGCACGGCGAATACAATGATAATTCCAATCAACCATTTCATTTTGTTCTTTCGTTTTTTCTTTTTCTTTTAATTCTTGAATATTATTTTCTTTTAATATACCAACAAGTGAATCTTTATCAATATATTGTATAAGATTATCTAATGTAAATAAATTTTTAATATTAGGTTCATATTCTATCAAAGCACTATCTCCAAATCTCTTATGAATATCATCATTATTTTTAGTTAATCCAAAATATATTTTATTTTTTGCTCTAGTCATAGCAACGTGAAAATATGATTCATATAATAAATCTATTTCATGATTTCGAGTTAATAATTTTAATGCCATTTCGGTACAATTTAGAACAAATACTACTTTTCTTCCATCACCTTTTGAACTTTTAATTGATACAATACGAGAAGCTTTTTCAGAAATAGTCATATCAATTACTTTTCCTTCTTGGTGGCGATGAAGAACAGCATATTTATTATATTCTTCTTCTTCTTCATTTATTGATAACTTTTCAATCCAATATTCGTTTAACCTTGTTTCTAATTCACCAGCAATAATATTATTTTTCATAATTGGAAATACAAACAAAAAATCTTCTGGTTTATAATTATGTTTTTTTACCTCATTATCAACCATTTTTATAATAGAATCAATAAACTCATCTTTTTTTTTTCGTTCTTTATCATTATAAATAGGTTTTGATACATCTTCTTTTTGACCTATTATTTCAATAACAACTTTTCCATGATCTAATAATGTGTTTTGCCTTTTATTATCAATGCTAATAGGATTCATACTGAAATCTTGAAAATGAATCAATTCATTCAACTTCTCAGTCATATTCTTAACACAAATACGACGATTATCATTTATAGGTGTTTCTCTAATAATATGTATATTAGGTATTTCCTCTTTAGTTTTTGTAATCATATTTATTTCATTATCTAAACTTTGTAGTTTGTCTCCAACAATGACTACATCCACTTTTGTCTCAAGCATAATTTTTACCATAGCATTAAAATAACCTTCATTTAGGTCCTGTGCTTCATCAATCCAAATCTCTGTTTTTTTATTTAAATTAACATTTTCTCCAGCATATTTAAGACTTCCTGTATTAGAATTTACTTTCTTACAACCTTCATTATGAATTGTATCTAATACTTTTTGAAAAAAGTCATTACCAGATATATTTGTTGTATCTGCTATATTGTACATAAATGAATCGATTGTACCAATAATAACAATACATTCTCTATTTGATTTTTTATTAATATATTTAACTTTTAATTGTTTATTATATGATTCATGTGATGCTTCTAGCATATTTTCTATATGAATTTCATCTCTTTTTGCTTGTTCATCTAATTCATGTTTAATTACTTCTTTTGCAGAATGTTGTTTTGTAATAATGATAAATGATTCTTTATCCATATTCGTTAAAATACTTTTCCATATTCCATATGTTTTTCCATTACCTGCACCTTTTTGATGAACTGTTAATGTTGCCTTTATTTCATTATCATCGCTCCAAAAATCCCATATTTTATCTGGATTATTTTTTAATTGTTCCATTACAAGATCTATAGGTTTCCATTCTTTAGCTAAAAACATTTTATTACAAACATTTTTTAAAGGTATTTTAAAAATTTTATCATTAATATCAAGTAATATATTTTCATTATTATATTGAAAAGATTTATACTTCCAATCCTCGCTAAATATTATAAGAAAACCTCCTGAGTTTAATTCCTCAATAGAAACATCTTTTGTATTACCATCAATTAACCATATAACATTCATATTATGTAATTTATAATCATCGTGACGACATTTTACATTTGCATCATCTATCTTACTATGCTGAATCTCAATAACATAATTAAATTCTTCAATTACCACATCGGCGCGTCTTGCTTTTAATTGAGAACTATTATTATTTTTAAACCATTTTTCAGTTACAGGAAAATAACTCTGCATCCTAAGATGCCATTCGCTCATTGGTTCTCCACCTACATCATCTGAATTTTTATGACGAAAATAAGGTTTATTCTTTTCTCCACTACAAAATACTAATTCATGTCCTCTATAACAAAAAAATTTATCTTTTTTATATTGATTTATATTTTGTTTATATTGATTTATATGAATACATTTATCATTAATGTAACAATATTGAGAATTAAAACCAATAGGACATTTTTGACACGTTTTCTTACGGTTTAAATGATTGTCTAAATGACATTTTTGTGAAAATTCACTACCACATTTATAGCACGTATATTTCATTATAAATGAAATAAAATTAATTCTTTAAATACTAATTATATTTGGTTAATATATTTGGTTTCATTTAACTAAAAATATTAACTAAAATTTATAAATGAATCAAAATTAAATTTAATTTAATTTAAAATATATATATGAAATACAAACTATATTTAGTTATTATTTTATTTATTTTTTTATCTTTTTTATTATATAAATTTTTTTTAAAAGAAATTCATAAAAGGGTATGTAATAATATATATAATCAAACACCATTATATAATAAACAAAAAATAATACATAATTTTTTATCTCATGAAGAATGTGATGAGATTATTGAAGAAGGTGAAAATTATGCAAGCTTGAATGGTTGGACAACAAAACGTCATGAAAATTATCCTACAACAGATAATCAAATCGTTTCAACATGGAATTGTTATTCAAAACTTGAAAAAAAGATTAAGCAAGAATTATATCCAGAATATAGTAAACTTTTTAAAATTAATAATAAATTACTTGAAATACAAGAACTTTTTATAGCTAAGTATGATGGTGATAAATCTAATTCGAAGAAATCATTAATTAAACATGTTGATGGATCTGAATTTTCATTTATTATTGCATTAAATGATAATTATAAAGGTTCTGGAACTTATTTTTTAAAAAATAAAAAAAAAATTTTACTTAATAAAGGAGATGTTGTTATATTTTGTGGACAAACAGAACATGCTGGATTACCTGTGACACAAGGTGTTAGATATATATTACCTGGATTTATATATTATGGAAAATGTGAACAACAAGATGATAGTGATGATAGTGATGATTCTGATGATGAACTTTAAAAGATATAAATATATAATTTAATTATGAATGAAAAAGACATAGAATATGAAAATAATAACATTGCATATGATGACTATCAATATACTAAAGAAGTTGGAGGAGGAATAAAATGTAAAAATTATGAATTATGTAATGAAGTACTACCGAAATGGTGGTTTGAATGTAAAGGTAATTACTTATGTAGTAATTGTCATATGTTGTTTGGAACATGGAAATTTCAAGGTAAAGAATATAAAACAGGTAAAGGAATACTAGAAATAAGTAATAATTTAGAGTGTCCAATATGTCTTGAAAAAAACGAGGAATAACACAACCAAATTGTGCTCATACATTATGTATTGACTGCTTTAAAACATGTTATCATGATCAAGATGAAGAAAATCTTAGGAAATGTCCATTATGTCGTAAATGATTGGATTGATTTAAATGAATTCTAACACTCAAACTCATCCACGTTTATGATTCTATGAGCTAATTTTGTATATTCAAGCGAATTCTTATTCTCAATTTGGTTGACTCGTTCCAAATCCGCCAATATGTTATCCTTGATATGTATATTTTTTTTGATTTCTTTTACAATATTTGGATTATCCATAATTTCTTGGAATATTTGGCGCTCTTCTTCAAAATTGTCATATTTCACAGATTTCTTCAAATGCAATAACAAATATCTTTCAAAACCTAGATTATCAATTACTTTATTAATGAGCAATTGATTTTCATTCATTAACTTTTGTATTATGTATTGCGTTAGTTTTTCACTGGCTTGATAGTTTTCATGATAATTTTTCACACTAAGTGCCAAATATAAATTACTGAATATATCTGCCATCGCACCAGAAAGCATTTGTTCTTTTTTCAATAATCCACCTTTAAGTGCTACAAAATTAGTTAAAGCAGCAAAATCAATGATTTGTTGCTCCAAATTATTGCGTTTTATGTTAAATGAATATATATAAAGTTTCAAAGAATGTCCGATTATATTTCTTAAACTCTCTGTTACACCTTCTACATTTTCAACCAATACATTATCTAATATTTCGTGAATATAAGGATGCGACTTATTCAAACCTTGACCGAAAATAATCAAAGAACGTGTTAATGTATTTGAACCTTCCACCGTAATACCAATCGGCGCTGCTTTATAAAACTTCTCTAAAAAATTACTATATCCGACGCATATTGCTCCACCTCCATGAATATCCATTGCGTGATTCAATACATTTCTACCTCGCTCAGTCGTTTGTTGCTTCATAATAGCACTTAACACCGCAGGACTATTACCATGATCTAATATAGTATTCGTTAATTCTATAGATGACTGAATAATCCATGTATCCATTACCATCTTATTGACCTTCTCTTGTATTGCCTCCATTCTTGCTAATGGTATATTAAACTGGTTTCGTACTTTTATGTAATTTAAAATACCAAATGTAGATACTTTGCTAGTAGCATTTGCAGTAGCCGGTAAACTAATACCACGACCAGCCGAGAGACAATCCATTAACATTTTCCATCCATCTCCTATGCGGTCTTCTCCACCAATCACTTGATCTGGATCTATTAAAAATTCTCCTTTGATAGTTCCATTTGGAAATCCAACATTTAATGGATTATGATGCGTTTCTTGTATTAATCCTTCGTGACCTCTTTCCAATAAAGCTAATGTAATTCCACTTTTTTGATTTAACAGTAAATTTTTTGGGTCTCTGAGTTTAAAAGCTATACCCATTAGATTTGCCACTGGAGCCAATGTTATATATCGCTTATTTACTTTTATTTTAATCATAATTTTACCATCTTTTTTAACTACTTCGCCTTCGTCAATACTTCCCGTCGCATCAGAACCATTATTTGGTCCGGTTAATCCAAAACACGGTATATATGTTCCATCAGCCAAACCAGGTAAATACTTCTCTTTTTGCTTCTCCGTACCATAATGACTCAATAATTCACCCGGGCCAAGCGAATTTGGTACCATGGTTATCACACCCAATGCTGGATCCAAACTTGATATTTTTGTCAGAACATTTGACATTTCATTTACATTTAATTTAATACCACCGTATTTTTCATCAATTAAAAAACTAAAAAACTTATTTGTCGCAAGATATTTGGTCCAATAATTATCATTGTCATTTGGATATATTTGAGTATTGTCAAAATCATCTAATAATTTAGAAACCATATTTTTTGGTAACTTATTTATCACATTCGGCTTTTTTGGAAGCATTATACTTCCATTTAATATTTGTCTATCGATTGATGTATTTCCGCTTTGTAACGCAATCAATTCCGTCGCCGATATTATTGGAATTTTATTTTTAACATAATTAAAAATTATTTTAGATAGCATCATTATAAAATAGGTATTTAATTTTTAAATTAATTTACAGAAAATATATAAATTACTTCATCACAAAATCTCCTATATATTCATTATTATATATCATCTTATAAACCGTGTTAGTTGGTCCTGAATCGTACCATGCATAACTAACTCCTATAGAATAAGCCGTTTTAAGTTCAAATATGATATTTCCAATTGAGTATTGTTTTCCAATTTCTTTTTCATTCATAAGATTAAATGTTATATTCTCTTCTAATTTTACTGGTAGTTGTTTGGTAAACATTTTTGTATTTTCAGTCATAATTGTTATTTTATGTTAATTATGATTACAGCAGATTCAATTTTTTATGAATATGTGTATTCTGCAAATAATATAAAATGATGACATTACGTATATATAATGCGTACAAGTATATCATCATTAATCACTAAAACATTAAATCACAATTCAAATCACTATATTATGGCAACAAAAACAAAACAAGGATGGTTGTGGAAAGATAAAAAACATATTTTAAATTCAATCCAATATTGTAGAGATTATTTACAATCAGAAAACATCAAAAAAGGTGATAGAATTGTATATAAAGGAGGAAATAGCATAGAATGGTTGTCATGGAATATTGCTTGTAATTCGCTCGGAACTATTTGGGTTCCTATGTATGATAATCAAAGTGATGATTATTGTAATCATATTGTGAATGATTGCTCTCCAAAAATATTTATTTCAGATATAAAACCTAAGTTAGAGACAAATATTAAAACAATCGGAACAAATATAGAATACTTCGATGAATATAAGGATATAGATTTTGTTTATAATGATATAGCTACATTAATCTATACGTCAGGTACAACGGGTAAACCAAAAGGCGTTATGTTATCCAATGAAAATATTGTTTCCAACATTAATGGCATACAAAATCTATTTCCGAATTTTACAAATAAAACAAGTCTAAACATATTGCCTTGGGCACACATATATAGTCAAACTTGTGAGTTATATTACAGCATACTTAATGAGAATAAAATCGCATTATGCTCAAGTCGTGAAAATTTTATAAATGAGCTCAAAGAAATACAACCAGATGTATTATATGTTGTTCCGAGAGTTTTGGAATTAATCAAATCAAAAGTAGAATTTTTAGATAAACCGATTCTTCAATATGTGCTACCTATTGTATTAAAACAATTATTTGGAAGTAATTTAAATATATTTTTCATCGGAGGAGCAAAATTACAGGATTCAACAAAGGATTTTTTTCATAAAAATGGGTATATTATATGCGAAGGTTATGGTTGTACCGAATTATCGCCGATTGTTAGTATAAATCATATAAATGATCCTAGAAACGAGCAATCTATTGGAAAAATATTAAATAATGTATTGGTAGAAATTATAGATGATGAAATTCAAGTATGCGGACCGAATGTCATGTTAGGATATTGGAATAACAAAGAAGAGACAAATAAAGTGTTCGTAAAAAGAGACAATAAAACTTGGTATAAAACAGGAGATAGTGGTTACAAAGAAGATGATTTTCTATTTTACAATGGACGTATCAATGATAATTACAAATTAAGTAATGGTAAGTTTGTCAATGTTGAACATATTGAATCTATTGTAAAACAACATATCAAGGGTAATTGTATCGTATTTACAATAGATAATATAAATAATGAGCTTATTGTTAGTGAAGAGATACATAATAACATGTTAAATGACATTAATAAAAAACTAAATAATTATTCTAAAATAAAAAACGTTCATATATTGAATGAAGATAAATGGGAAAAATATTATACTCCGAAAATGAGTATCAAAAGAAAGATGTTGATTCAAGATTTTCTTGAAAATAAATAAAAAATATGTATGATAATGTATTTTTTATTGTAAATGTATTTTTTATTTATTATAATGTATTTAATTTAATCCCAAAACAATGCGATTGCATTCATTATATTCGTTCTATAACGGTAGCTTGTTGTATTTCCAGATATTGCCTCAAGTTCATTATTTGTCATACATAGCGCATTAATCATTTCGGTGGTCATTACATTTTTTTTTATTATTTCACCATTCATATTATCTTGAATAAATTCATAATCATCATGAAACGGAAATAGAGCTTTTAGTTGTTGAAGTTTTTGAAGAATTGGACTTGCTTTTTTGCTGTCTACAAGTTTTTGTTCCAATTCATGTATATAATCCCAAGTTAATAGATTATTACCATTATTTAAGGTGTGAATATCACCCCATTCGCCCCATGGTTTAAATCCCCAATCATATGAAATATAATAAAATTCTTCATTTGTCTCATATGTTTTTTCAATTACTTTAATATCAAGCTTACAATAACCATTATTTTGTTTTGGAGCATTATTTGATGTTTTTCGTGACATATTATCTTGATAATTACCCTTATTTTTAGTATAATAGTAATATACAGACAATTCGTGTACGAGATTTTCTTTAATAATAGGCATTATAGTATTTGTTGTATGTTATATTATTCATTCATCTTTCAATTCAATTTTTTTTGTCTCTTTTTTCAAAATTATTGACCAGGTCTTTTATCCTGGCGTAACGACCATCCGACATCTCATCCATATCATGTAATATGTGATGTTTTTGTCCATTTACTCTTATATTTAGATTTTTATAAGCACCTTTGGAAAGTAAATACTTCACTATACTTATTGGAACATTATTATTTATACAAGCAATGTATAATGGCGTAACATGTGTTCTACATCTAAGTTGTCCACTAGTTGAATGAATGCATTTTGGAAATAGTTTTATGCATTTTTTAAGGTCCTTTTTTTGTTCTTCGTCAAAAGAATTAAAACTACTATACGCAAAAGGTAAATAACATTCTGAATATAGAATATCTATCAAAATAGGATGTGGTTTACCGAATTTATAATCACTATTGTATTTATAATATTTTGTTAAAAGACGATATTGTTCTTTTACATTACTTCGTTTTTCACATGTAATATTGAATGATAGAGATATACTCATTAAAATACGCCCGATATTCATACAATTATCGGGTGTATAATTATCATTTTTGAATAAATAATCCATAATATAACGGATTGTGTCATCAGGTAGATTGTTTAAATGCATTTTACTGATTTAGATGAATTATTTACAATCTTTATTCTAATAATTTCAATTTTTTAAAAATGTGTTTCTATAAAAGTAAGTTGTTCATCTGTAAATTCGGTTGGCATTTTAACTTTGAAATCTAATATAAGATCACCTTTTGTCTCGCCGCGTTGAAACCCCAAACCCTTTATTTTTTTTTGTGTTCCATTACTAATCACATTTCCTCGTGTATGATTAAACTTCATATTACTACCATTTAAATGTTCAATCATAAATGAAAATCCACATACACTTTCTTTAAAAGATATAGCATGCTCAATAATCAAATCTATTCCTTGTCTCTTATATTTTGTGTTTGCTTCTAATAATACACGCACCTTAAGGTCACTTTGTTGTTGCTCTATAACATTTCCCTTTTCTTTTACTACAATAAGTTCATTGTGGTCTATACCCATAGGAATATCTATATATATAGTTTCTTCTTCTTCGATTATGTTTTTACCGTTTTGTATATTGCGCAATACCACAATAGGTACACAACACCCTGAAAACGCCTGTAAATAATTTATTTCTATATTTTGCTGTATATCTTCTGGTATTTCTGTTTGTTGTAATCCACATTGGTTGTGTTCAGCTGTTTTATTGCTTGTATAATGGTCATTTCCTAAATGTGACTTCATAAATAATAATTCATCCATAGATGGATTACCCATGTCCATTGAATTTACTTCCATATCATTAAAAATATGAATAAATGAATCCAATGGCGATCTTTGCTTTGTTTTTTTTGGTTTTCGTTTGGAAAATCCTTGAAATACTTGTTGCATGATATCATTTACATCAAGCTCAACTGTTCCATGTTGTAAGTTCAAATGTGACTCAAAATCATATTGTTGTCTCTTCGTTTCAT
>MDSY01082381.1_pt1 | contig 10770 bp, 9 predicted proteins | sample 811131 | NCBI WGS metagenome assembly MDSY01 (sample SAMN05326643, study PRJNA326480) | marine metagenome | isolation source: seawater | place: Atlantic Ocean: South West | collected 2010
AAACAAAAAGCTTAACGTTACTATTGAAGGTCACGCTGACGAAAGAGGAACAAGAGAATATAACTTAGCATTAGGTGAAAGAAGAGCTAATGCTGCAAAAGACTATCTGATGACTTATGGAATTTCAGGCAAAAGAATTTCAGTAATTAGTTATGGTAAAGAAAAACCAATTAATGCTTCATCAACTCCTTTAGCTTGGTCTCAAAACAGAAGATCTGTAACAGTAAAAGTTAACTAAAAATTCAATCAATTTAAAAAGACCCCTCGGTAGATAATATTGAGGGGTCTTTTTTTTGCCATGTTATCTAATTAATAATATTTTATGTCTAAAAAGATAAAGTTTTTAAAAATTTCTCTAATAATATTTTCCGTTGTTTTCTTTAACTCAACAGTATTTGCAGAGGATGAAGAGGTTTATTTAAAAGCTATTTCCGATCAAATTCAAGTCATTACCAAAGATCTTAAAACATTAGAAAAAGCTGTTTATCAAAAGTCGGATATAGCTTCATCAACTAATTTAAATTCAATTAAGTCTGATGGTTTAAATGAAGACATCATGACCAAACATCTCTTGAAACTAAATACAATAGAAGATCAATTCAGGGAGCTAACCAACAAATTCGAAGAAGTTAATTTTAAACTAGATAAACTATCAACAAGAGTTACAAAGATTCAATCAGATTCTCAATTAAGATTTTCAGATTTAGAAAATGGAATAGACTCAACAAAAAAAGAAAAAAAAGTATCTTTACCAGGCTCAGCTAAGCCACAAGATTTCGGGGCAGCACCTGGCTATCAAACAACCAACTTACCAAAAGAACAATCAATAAATTCAATTGAAAGCGCTCAAACAGTTATTACAGAAGAAGCGGAAAAAAAAACATCTTTACTGCCTAATAAATCTCCAGAGGAACAATATGAATTTGCAGTAAGTTTTATGAAAATTGGAGATTATGAAACTGCTGAATTTGCTTTAAAAGAATTTATAGAAAAAAATAGAGACAATGATCTAGCAGGTAACGCACAGTATTGGTACGGAGAAACTTTTAGAATAAGACAATTATATTCTGATGCAGCTACCGCATATCTTGACGGATATCAAAATTATCCAAAAAGTAAAAAAGCACCTGATAATCTGTTAAAACTAGGTATCACAATGGTGCAACTTGGGGAAAAAGATCAAGGATGTAAAATGATATCGGGTTTACAAAAAGAATATCCAAAAGCTAATAAGTCTGTGTTACAAAAAGCTCAGTATGAGCAAAAAAAATTCAAGTGTAAATCTTAAAGACGGGTTTAAAAATTTTAAAGATTTATCAAATATATTTCTAAATTTTAAAAATAAATTAGATCGTTTAAATAAAAAAAGTTATACAGTCGCAGTTTCAGGTGGGCCAGACAGTCTGGCGCTAGTTGCTTTGTCTAAAGCTTATTCTTACACAAAAAAAACTAAGTTTCGATATGTGCTTGTAGATCATAATATTAGAAAAGACTCTACTAAAGAAGCCAAACAAGTAAAAAATTTATTGAAACAAAAAAAAATAATTTTAAATATTATTTCAAATAAAGAAAAAATAAAAAAAAACATTCAAGGTACTGCAAGAAAAATAAGATACAAAATTTTATCTAGTTATTGCAGAAATAATAAAATCAACACTATTCTTACCGCTCATAATTTAGAAGATCAAGTTGAGACTTTTTTCATACGACTCTCAAGAGGAAGCGGCTTACGAGGTTTATCTTCTATGGACTTTTTGAGTAAAATAAATGGTAAAATAAACTTATACAGACCTTTGCTAAACACAAAAAAAAAATTTCTTGTAAAAATTTCAAAAAATATATTTGGCGGATATATTAAAGATCCATCTAATAAAAATTTAAAATATTTAAGAACAAAAGTTAGAAATTTACAAAAACCACTAAAAAAAAGCGGGATTGAGTATGAACAAATTATTAAATCAATAAATAATTTAGCTGCAAGTAAATTAACGCTGGACGAATATTTAAAAAATATTTTTAAAGATACAATTAAAAATACTAAAAAAGAAATATTATTAAATTTTAGAAAATTTAAAAATTATAACAAAGAAATAAAAATTGCGTTAATAAACGAGTCTATAAAAAGATTAAAAAATAATTATTACAATCCAAGATCAAAAAAAGTAGAAAATTTAATCATAAATTTAGAAAAAAGAAATTTTAAAAAATCTACGTTGGGCGGGTGTATTTTTATTCTAAAAAAAGACAATTTATGTTTAAAAGCAGAAAAAACTTAGCTTTTCTAAGTGTTTTGATGTTTTTTTGTCTTATTTACAACCCATTAATTAATAAAATATACTTGTTATATAATATTTAATGATTATTTAAACAATATGAATATGAAAAACTTAGTAATGTGGGTCATAATAGTCTTACTTTCTGTAGGTCTTTTCAATATGTTTCAAGATCCTAAGAAAATTAATGCCGAAAGAAATTCACTTCCATTTTCAAATTTTTTAAGTGAAGTGGAAGCTGGGCGAGTCGTAGAAGTTCAAATACAAGGTAACAATATTTCTGGAGTTCTTGCTGATGGAAAAATATTTAAAACGTACTCTCCAAATTATCCTGAACTAGTTGATAAACTTTCATCTAAAGGCGTAAGCATTGTTGCCACTCCTAAAGAAGAAAAAATGCCATCACTTCTTGGTATTTTACTTTCTTGGTTTCCGATGCTTTTGTTAATAGGTGTTTGGGTATTTTTTATGCGTCAAATGCAAGGTGGAAAAGGAGGCGCAATGGGATTTGGAAGATCAAAAGCAAAATTACTTAACGAGGCTCAAGGTAAAGTTACTTTTAATGATGTAGCTGGAGTTGAAGAAGCCAAAGAAGAAGTAGAAGAAATAGTAGAATTCTTAAAAGATCCAAAAAAATTTAGTCGTTTAGGTGGAAAGATTCCTAAAGGAGCACTTCTAATTGGACCTCCAGGAACAGGTAAAACTTTATTGGCAAAAGCTATTGCTGGAGAAGCTAGTGTTCCTTTCTTTTCTATTTCAGGATCTGACTTTGTTGAAATGTTTGTTGGTGTTGGTGCATCGAGAGTAAGAGATATGTTTGAGCAAGGAAAAAAACACTCACCATGTATTATCTTTATTGATGAGATTGATGCAGTAGGAAGAAGTAGAGGTGCTGGTTTAGGAGGTGGAAATGATGAGAGAGAACAAACTTTAAATCAGTTACTTGTTGAAATGGATGGCTTTGATACGAACGAAGGGATTATATTGATAGCTGCAACCAATAGACCAGATGTGCTTGATCCAGCCCTATTAAGACCAGGAAGATTTGATCGTCAAGTTGTTGTCGGCAACCCAGACATAATTGGAAGAGAAGCTATATTAAAAGTGCATATTAAAAAAATTAGCACTGGCCCAGATGTTAAATTAAGAACTATCGCAAGAGGTACCCCGGGCTTTTCTGGTGCTGATTTAGCGAATTTAGTTAATGAGTCAGCTTTACTTGCGGCAAGAAAAAATAAAAGAGTAGTAACTATGTCTGACATAGAGGAAGCTAAAGATAAAGTTATGATGGGCGCAGAAAGAAGATCAATGGTAATGTCAGAAGATGAAAAAAAATTAACTGCCTATCATGAAGGTGGTCACGCAATAGTAGCATTAAACGAAAAAGCGTCTGATCCAATTCATAAAGCAACTATTATTCCAAGAGGAAGAGCTTTGGGAATGGTTATGAGATTGCCCGAAAGAGATCAGCTTTCAGTTACTAGAGAAAAAATGTATTCAGATATTGCAGTTGCAATGGGAGGTAGAATTGCTGAGGAGATAATTTTTGGTCATGATAAAGTTACTTCTGGAGCTTCATCAGACATAGATATGGCAACTAAAATGGCAAAAAATATGGTAACTAAATATGGAATGAGCAAAGAGCTTGGGCCATTGGCTTATGGAGAAAATGAGGAAGAGGTATTTTTAGGCAGATCTGTTACTAAGTCACAAAATATGTCAGAGGATACTGCTAAGAAAATTGATATGGAAGTAAAAAAGATAGTTGAAACAGGTTATGAAAGAGCAAAAAAAGTTTTAACCGAAAAGATTGACGACTTACATAAATTAGCTAAAGCTCTTTTAATCTATGAAACCTTATCTGGAGATGAAATCAGAGATTTAATATTAAAAGATATAAAACCTACCAGATCGTTTAAAGAAGAAGATGAAGATAGCGGAAAAGCTTCATCTGCACTTGGCTCATTAGGACTTAAACCAAAACCTGCAATTTAATAAACATGACTAAATATTACACTCGTGCGTGTAATTTTTATTATGGAAAATTCTCGAAAAAACTAGTTCAAAATAAGAAGTCACTTCCATTAGGAGGAAATAAAGAAATTTCCTTTGATAAATTAGAAATTTTTTCAAGAGATAAAAATAAAATATCTTCCCAAATAATAGATATAAAAAAATTTAGATCGTTATCCAAAAAAGTTAAAACTCGAGTTGTGGAAGATATTAAAAAAATTATTTCAAAAAGAAAATTTTTGAATAAAAAAAAACATATGTTAATGGGTGTTTTAAATATGACACCTGATAGTTTTTCTGATGGAGGGGAATTTAATAGCAACAGCAAAGCACTAATTCAAATAACCAAAATGATAGAATCAGGAGCAGATATAATAGACATCGGTGGAGAGTCGACAAGGCCCGGATCAAAGATTATTTCTCCTAAAACAGAATGGGAAAGAGTATCTCGAGTAATTAAACAATTTAAAAAAAAATTTCCTAAGGTGCTACTTTCTATAGATACTAGGAAATCTTTAGTAATTAAAAATGCTATTAATAATAAAGCCGATATAATTAATGATGTTTCCTGTTTTAAATTTGATAAAAAAATTTATAAAGAAATAAAAGATAAGAACTTGTGGAAAGTTATTCATCATATGCAAGGAACGCCACAAACAATGCAAATTAACCCCAAATATAATCATGTTTTATTAGATATTTATGATTTTTTTGAGGAAGAAATAAATAAATTAAAGAAAGATACTTATTCAAATAAAATTATACTTGATCCAGGAATTGGATTTGGAAAAAATCTGAAACATAATTTGATGATATTTAATAAAATTTCTATATTTCATTCTCTTGGATTTCCTGTACTAATTGGACCGTCAAGAAAAAGATTCATTAATCAAATTTCTAAAAATTTTGACACAAAAGAAAGACTAGGTGGAACCTTATCATCAATTTTATTTTCACTTTCTCAAGGAGTTCAAATTTTTAGAGTACATAATGTGAGTGAAGTTAAACAAGGGATTTTAGTATTTGAAAATATATTAAATAAATGAAAAAAAAATATTTTGGTACAGATGGAATAAGAGGAACAGTAAATACTGGAGATATCAATGGTGAGAAATTTTTTAAATTTGGTTTAGCTGTTGGAACATATTTTAAGAATTTAAAAAAGAAAAAACAAATTGCTATCATTGCTAAAGATACAAGGCTGTCAGGATACACCTTAGAACCCGCTTTAGTTTCTGGACTAACTTCTGCCGGCATGTATGTTTTTACATTAGGGCCTTTACCGACAAACGGGTTAGCAATGCTAACAAAAAAAATGAAAGCCAATATGGGTATAATGATTACAGCATCTCATAACCCTTATTATGATAACGGATTAAAATTATTCGGGCCTGATGGCTTAAAGTTATCTGATAAAATTGAAAAAAAAATTGAAAATTTAATAGACTCAAAAACGTTAAATCATTTATCAGATCCGAAAATATTAGGCCGTGTAAAAAGACTTGAAGATGGAAATGACACATATTTAAAGATTTTAAGAAAAAATTTTCCCAAAGATTTCAGTTTGAAAGGCATGAAAATTGTTATTGATTGCGCCAATGGAGCTGGATATAAATCTGCACCAAAAATACTTGGTGAACTTGGCGCTAAAGTATTTACTACTGGAATTACACCTAACGGATTAAACATTAATTACAAATGTGGATCGACTCATCCGGAGATTATCAAAAAGTCTGTAAAAAAACATAAAGCAGATATTGGCATTGCATTAGATGGAGATGCTGACAGAGTAATTATGTGTGATGAAAAATCACAACTAATTGACGGTGACCAAATAATCGCAATGATTGCTAAAAGATGGAAAAGAAAAAAAATTCTTAAAGGAGGTGTAGCTGGTACACTAATGTCAAACTATGGCTTAGAAATTTTTTTCTTGAATGAAAATATTAAATTTGTGAGAGCAAAAGTTGGAGATAGATATGTAAAAGAGGCTATGAAAAAAAATAATTTTAATTTAGGTGGTGAACAATCTGGTCATATTATACTCGGTAACTTCGCCACAACAGGAGATGGTTTATTAGTTGCACTAGAGGTATTATTTGCATTAAGAAAAGGTCAATCAGCTAATAAGATTTTTAAAGTTTACAAATCAGTTCCACAAAAATTATTGAATGTTAAAGTTAAAGATAAAAAAATTATTAATTCTCTAAAGTGCAAGAATGCAATTAAATTAGCAAAAAATTTAATTCAGAATAAAGGGAGGTTATTAGTTAGAGCATCAGGAACTGAACCAAAAATTCGAATTATGTGCGAGTCTTTTAATAATTCTCTAATTGATAAATGCATAAATATTATTAAAAAAACAATTATCTAATGCTTCCAAAATCAAAAGTTTTAATTATAGCTGGTTCAGACTCTTCAGGTGGAGCCGGTATTCAAGCTGATATAAAAACAGTAACCTCTCTAGGTTGCTATGCAATGACAGCTGTAACTGCTGTCACAGCACAAAATACAACTGGAGTTAAATCAATTATACCAATTAATCCCAGAGAAATATCAAATCAAATAGAATTTACATCGAAAGATATTAGAGCTAATACTATTAAAATAGGGATGCTTCATTCCAAGCAAGTGATTTCTGCGGTTGTAAGGTCTTTAAGAAAAATTAAAATTAAAAAAATAATTCTAGATCCAGTCATGATAGCAAAAGGAGGAACAAAGCTAATTAATGATAAAGCTATAACTGATATAAAAAAGAAACTGATAAAAAATATTTTATTAATAACCCCTAATATTCCAGAAGCAGAAATATTAACAAAAACAAAGATAACCTCAGTAGAGGATATGATAAAAGCAGGCCAATTATTAATTGATCTTGGTGCAAAAAATGTTCTTATTAAGGGTGGCCATTTAAAATCTAAAAAAATGTACGATATTTTCTTGAATAAAAAAATAGTAAAAATTTTTAAGAGTAATAAATATAAATCAAAAAATACTCATGGGACAGGCTGCACTTTATCATCTGCAATAGCGGCTAATTTATCTTGTGGAAAAGATTTAATTAAGTCCTGTGAGCTAGGAATTAAATATGTTAATGAGGCAATAAAATCGAATTTGAATTATGGAAAAGGAAACGGCCCAATTAATCATTTAAATTCAATTACATTAAAAAAAAAATTTAAATAATGAAAAATGTTGTAGTAGTAGGTTCGCAATGGGGAGACGAAGGTAAGGGAAAAATTGTAGACTGGCTATCAAGTGAAGCTGATGTTGTGGTTCGTTTTCAAGGAGGACACAATGCAGGACATACTTTAGTAATAGACAAAAAAGTATTTAAACTTAGACTATTACCCTCAGGAATAGTTAGAAAAGGTAAGGTTTCTATTCTTGGAAATGGAGTAGTGATTGATCCTTGGTCACTTTTAAGTGAAATTGAAGAAATTAAGAAACAAGGCGTAGATGTAACTCCTGCAAACTTTATGATTTCTGAGTCTGCTTCATTAATACTACCATTTCACCAGGAGATGGACGAAATAAGGGAGGACGCTGCTGGAAAAGGTAAAATTGGAACTACTAGAAGGGGCATAGGACCTTGTTATGAAGATAAAGTTGGAAGACGGTCTATTAGAGTTATGGATTTAAGATCAGAAAGTAACTTAGATAATAGACTGGAAAATGTTCTATTACACCATAATGCTATCAGAAAGGGTTTAAATAAAAAAATTTATGAAAAAGAAGATCTAAAAAAAAAATTATTAAAAATAGCTCCAGAAATTTTAAAATTTGCACAACCTGTTTGGTTAAAACTGGATGAATTCAATAATGATAGAAAAAAAATATTATTCGAAGGCGCTCAAGGTATACTTTTAGATGTTGACCATGGCACATATCCTTTTGTGACATCATCAAATACTGTTCCAGCTATGGCTGCAACAGGATCCGGTTCCGGCCCTGATAAGATTAATTATATTTTAGGAATAACCAAAGCTTATACTACTAGAGTAGGAAGCGGACCTTTTCCAACAGAGTTAAAAGACGAAATTGGTGAAAATTTAGGAAGAAGAGGAAAAGAATTTGGAACTGTGACTGCCAGAAAAAGAAGATGTGGATGGTTCGACGGAGTTCTTGTCCGCCAAACGATTAAAATTTCAGGTATTAATGGAATAGCTCTTACGAAATTAGATGTATTAGATGAGCTTGATGAAATTAAAATGTGTGTAGAATACGAATTAGATGGTAAAAAAATAGATTATCTGCCTGCAGCATCAGAGGATCAATTTAACATAAAACCTATTTACAAAATATTCCCAGGTTGGAAATCTAAAACAGAAGGCATAAGAAACTTAAAAGACCTGCCTGATAATGCAAAAAAATATATTCATGCTCTAGAAGATTTTATTGGAGCAAGAATTTCTAGTATTTCTACAAGCCCTGAAAGAGAAGATACAATATTAGTGGAAGATCCTTTTAATAATTAATTTGTAGGAAGTAAGTTTTTTGATTTACTAGCATTGATCATAGACTTCTGTAATTTTTCAAAAGCTTTAGTCTCAATTTGCCTAATTCTTTCTCGACTAATTTTATATTTTTTACTTAAGTCTTCTAATGTTTTTGGTTTTTCAGATAATCTTCGAGCAATAATTATATCTTTTTCTCTCTCATTCAAAATTTTCATAGCATTATTCAATAATTCTTTTTTGTCATCATATTCTTGTTTTTGAGAAACAATCAATTCTTGATCTAAACTGTCATCAACTAACCAATCTTGCCATTCATCTGTTTCTCCACTTTTAATTGGATCATTAAGTGATTTTTCTTGGCCCATCATACGTCTATTCATATTTATTACTTCATGAGAATCTACAGCTAACCTTTTTGAAATCTCTTTAACTTGTTCATCTCTTAAATCTCCTTCTTGACCAGCTGCTATTTGATTTTTAATTTTCTTTAAGTTAAAAAATAATTTTTTTTGGGCAGTTGTTGTTCCCATTTTAACAAGACTCCATGATCTTAAGACGTATTCTTGTATAGCAGCTCTAATCCACCACATAGCATAAGTAGCAAGTCTAAAACCTTTTTCAGGATCAAATTTTTTCACCGCTTGCATTAAACCAACATTACCTTCAGATATTAATTCATTCACAGGTAAACCATATCCTCTATAACCCATCGCAATTTTTGCAACTAATCTTAGATGACTAGTAACCAATTTATGAGCAGATTGTAAATTTCCATTCTCCCTCCAATTTTTAGCTAACATATATTCCTCCTCAGCATCCAACATTGGGAATTTTTTAATTTGAGAAAGATAGATTGATAACCCACCGACAGAAGGTGTTGGAAAATTGCTTATCTGATTTTTAGTTGCCATAATTTAAATTATATATTAATTATTGATTTTTAACCACTCAGATTATTTAGTAAATCCAATGTTTTTTTAAAGTCCTTAGGTAACTTGGACTTAAAACTTACCCATTTTTTTTTGGTAGGATGAATGAATTCTAAAGTTTCAGCATGTAAAGCCTGCCCATCGAGCTCTGAAAGTTTATTAAAAAATTCTTTATTGATTTTTTTAAATTTTATATTTTTTTTTCCATATTGTTTATCACCAAGCAATGAAGTTCCTTTGTATTTTAAATGAACTCTTATTTGATGAGTCCTACCGGTTTCTAATTCACATTCTATAAGACTAATTTGTGGAATATCTTTTACATTAAAAACTTTAATAGTTTTATAATTTGTAATAGCTCTTTTTCCATTAACATCACTCACTGTCATTAATTGTCTATTTTTTTTATTTCTGGTTATTAAAGTTTCAATACGACCATTTAAAGGACGTATTACTCCCCAAGCTAAACATTGGTATTTTCTTTTGATAGAATGTTCACTAAATTGTTTTCCCAAATTAGAATGAGATAGATTGTTTTTTGCAACAACTAATAATCCACTAGTTTCTTTATCTATTCTGTGAACAATTCCAGGTCTTGTATCACCATTAACATCAGAAAGTTTGTTTTTATATTTGTATAAAAGTGCATTGACTAATGTATCTTTGTAATTTCCCGCTCCTGGGTGAACAACCATACCTTTAGGTTTGTTTATAATTAAAAGATCTTTATCTTCAAACACAATATCTAATTTAATATTATTAGGAGTAATTTTTAAATTCTCTTCTTCAATAATATTTATAATTATTTTATCGTTAGTTTTAATTATTGTTGAAGGTAAAGTTCTTGAAACCTTATTTAATTTAACATTATTTTTTTCTATGAGTTTTTTTATATAAGAACGGGTCAGATTTTTGATTTCTTTTGATAAAAAAACATCTAATCTTTCTCCATTATTATTTTTATTTATCGAGAATTCTATTGTTTTATTCATAAATTAATTTAAATTAAATATAATTGCGCCGGTAGCTTCAACTGGATAGAGCGCCGGATTTCGGCTCCGGAGGTTATGGGTTCGACTCCTATCCGGCGCACCA
>MDSY01089503.1_pt1 | contig 10767 bp, 9 predicted proteins | sample 811131 | NCBI WGS metagenome assembly MDSY01 (sample SAMN05326643, study PRJNA326480) | marine metagenome | isolation source: seawater | place: Atlantic Ocean: South West | collected 2010
ATGTTTACGGATAATCCAGTACAACTAAGCCAATGGATTGTGGATGATAACTCAGGTAGCCAAACTCAAATTATTTTGGGTGATTGGGTGCAAGGGCAAGAAATACCAAACATCTTGTTTAATATTCAAGCAGAGATGCAAAACTAGACACATTAACCCATGCCACATCTTATTAATTGTTTGCGGTATCTAATTGCGCGACTTTCCAATTGGTTTGCGATTTTCACCAACCAGCGTTTTGATTTATAAGATCCGCGGCGATATCCTGACCGACCCTCATGATAGGCTAAATACTGGTCGCGTGTATCTGACATGGAGATCCCAAGCTCTCGCCGACTTTGTGCCATGTACCACCCCATAAAGTCTGCGGCGTCACGAATATTAGTCCGATTTGCTCCCCAACGTCCAGCGCTAGCTTTGTATTCTTTCCAGGTTCCGTCCAGAGCTTGCGAATAGCCATAGGCTGAACTTTGGCGGCCAGCTGGAATCACCCAAAGTTTATATTTCCGTGGAGTTTTAGCTTTTGCTTTAAACTTGCTCTCCTGCCAAATAATTGCCATCTGCACCGAAATAGGCACACCATATTTGCGTTTTGCAGCCTTAAAGGCAGGAAGAAAACTGCGCCGTTGATCTAAAATTGAACAAGCGTCATTTAAGTTCCGTGGTGCGTTGACATTGCCGCCAGAAAAAGAGCAACCAGAAAGCAATGTCACTAAAATCAGGGCGCGAAGAATACTGCTCATGGTGCCACTCGTTTTTTTTATTATACTTAAGCGTTGCGATCTTAGTGCTATCTGAACTATTTTGCAACGCTGTTACGAAGCAAAGCCACTTACGCTCTGGACTACTTTCGAGTAGCCCAATGCAAAACGTCAATTTTTCTTGTAAGCATAGACATTTGGTTCATAATCTTATTAAGAGAAGTTCTTGATAAAAGGGTGCGTCGTGCAAGCTGAAGCTAAATACCATCTGGGCCAAGTCGTGTGCCATAAAAAGCATCCCTTTAGGGGTGTGATTTTTGATGTTGACCCAGAATTTTCAAATACCGATGAATGGTATTCGGCAATTCCTGAAGAAGCGCGGCCAGTAAAAGATCAACCTTTCTACCATCTTTTAGCTGAAAATGATCAAAGCTATTATATTGCGTATGTATCTGAGCAAAACTTAATAGCTGATATATCGGGCGACCCCGTGGACCATCCCGATGTCGAAGATATATTTGGCCCCTTTGAAAATGGTGCCTATCCACTGCAATTCCAAATGAACTAGGTTCAGTATCCGAGTGCGCATCCATCCTTTCGGGGATCGGATGCCCCGCGCAAAATACCATCCTCACTAATTAAGATTGCCTGTGCTCCACCAATGGGCCCTACCGGAATTTCGACTTTGTGTCCTAATTCAGTAAGTCTTTGGTGAACCTGTGACGCGTAGCCGCGCTCAACCTTCATAATTCCATTGTCTGAAAAACAGCGTGGGGCATCAATGGCAGCTTGGTTGTCCATACCAAAATCAACCATATTTGACATGAACCGAGCATGGCCATTGGGTTGGTAAGCGCCACCCATAACACCAAAGGGCATAGTAACCCGTCCGTTTTTAGCCAGCATGCCGGGAATGATGGTGTGCATGGGGCGCTTGCCACCTATTAGTTCATTGGGATGACCTTTTTCTAAGGTGAACCCTGCACCGCGGTTTTGAAATAGGATCCCATATTTGTCGGAGGCAATACCGGAGCCAAAGGCGTGGAAGATGGAATAGATTAAAGAAACGGCCATTCGGTTCTTGTCTACGACGGTGATATATACTGTATCTTTGTGAACAGCCCCGGACAGATCTGAGGGATGTGTCATAGCTTGGTTGGGATCTATCAAATTAGCTAAATCTACCGCGGTTTCATTGGCCATCATATGCGCTATGCGAGTGGTATAATCGACATCTCCAATAAAGCGATTGCGGGCATCATAGGCAAGCTTTGAGATCTCTGCCTCAATGTGTGCACGTTCTGCACCAAAAGGATCCATGCTAGTGAGCTCAAAATTTTTCATCATGTTAAGCATCAGCAGCGCCGTGGCGCCTTGGCCATTGGCTGGATGCTCCAACATCTCAACCCCTCGGTAGCTGCCACGCAGTGGGGTGCCATAGGTGGCTTTAGTCGCTGCAAAGTCTTCAAATGTATGGCTACCGCCTGCGGCCTGAAGGCTTGCCACCATATCTTCAGCAACAGCACCGGAGTAAAAACCATCACGGCCGTGGGCGGCTATCAAGTCTAGCGCGTTGGCTTGGCTTTGGGATGCAAAAATTTGGCCAGCCTTGGGGGCTGCCCCAGAAATAAGGAATTTATCACGGGCTACGCCTTGCAATAAAGCCGCATTTTGGCTCCAATCAAAGGCCACTCTTGGGGCTACTGGTACCCCTGAGCGGGTATAGTAAATGGCTGGGGCCAAGACCTCCGCCAGGCTAAGGTTGCCAAAATCTTCGGCCATCCGGCAAAATCCATCAACAGCGCCGGGTATTGTGATCGCATCTGTGCTGTGGAGTGGTACGGCACTTAAACCTCTGGCCCGTAGAGCCACTGCATTTGCGGCCTGTGGCGCGCGTCCTGATCCGTTGAGGGCCACAACATCCGCGCTCGGGTCCTTTTGAATTAACGCAAACATGTCGCCCCCCAGACCGGTCATCTGCGGTTCACAAATCCCCAGCAAAACCGCGCCGGCTATGGCTGCATCCACCGCATTTCCGCCAGACTTTAAAATTTCGATTGCAGCGGCCGCAGCCAAAGGATGGGAGGTTGCACACATGCCGCTAGTCGCAAAAACCGCCGAGCGGCCAGGAAGATGAAAGTCTCGCATATGATCAGGTGCCTTATGAAATCAATAAATTTACAATAATACCCACTCTATCAGTTATGGCGAATGATTGTAGAAAAATTATAATACAATAGCTAGAAGTCGCAACTTCTCTTGTATCAAGGGGATGGAGCGATGCATAAGTTATTAAATAATGTTGAATTGGGTTTTTTATGGAAACAGTTTATATTCTTGGAACCGCTCGGACACCGATGGGTGGGCTACAGGGGGCATTTGCATCGACGCCAGCCAGTCAGCTGGGTGGCGTGGCGATTGCCGCTGCGCTTGTAGCTGCGCAAGTCGTGCCTGAGCAAGTGGATGAGCTGTTGATGGGCTGTGTTTTGCCTGCTGGTCAAGGCCAAGCCCCAGCTCGTCAAGCTGGTTTTATCGCGGGTCTTGGTGAGAATGTACCAGCCACAACGGTCAACAAAATGTGTGGCTCAGGAATGAAAACTACAATGATGGGGTATGACCAACTGGCCCAGGGCTGTGATCAAGTTATCGTTGTTGGTGGAATGGAAAGCATGACGCAAGCGCCTTATTTGCTTCCCAAGATGCGTGGCGGAGCAAGGCTTGGCCATGGGCAGGTTCAAGACAGTATGTTTCTTGACGGTCTGGAAGATGCTTACGATCAAGGTCGTTTGATGGGCACCTTTGCAGAAGATTGTGCAACGCATTTTCAGTTCACGCGTGAGGCACAAGATGCCTATGCTCTGAGATCTTTGGAGCGGGCCTTGGTGGCACAATCCAGTGGAGCTTTTGCGGCTGAAATTGCCCCTGTGTCACTGACTACACGCAAAGGTACAATTCAGATTACGTTTGATGAACAGCCCGGCAATGCGCAGCCAGAAAAAATCCCACATTTGAAAGCAGCTTTTTGTGACGGTGGTACGGTAACGGCCGCTAACTCATCATCAATTTCTGATGGTGCCGCTGCCTTGGTTTTATCCAATCAAACTGCTCTCAATGCGCGCAACCTCACAGCGCGGGCGCGGATCATGGGTCATACCAGCCACGCCCAAGCGCCGGGTTGGTTCACAACAGCGCCAGTACCTGCGGCGCGCAAGTTGTTGGAGCAGCTGGAGTGGAGCGCCGCTGATGTTGATCTTTGGGAAGTGAATGAAGCTTTTGCTGTGGTCCCAATGGCTTTTATGCATGAAATGGATCTAAGCCCAGATATAGTAAATGTTTATGGTGGGGCCTGTGCGTTAGGTCATCCAATCGGTGCTTCTGGTGCCCGGATTATTGTCACATTGCTCAACGCATTGGAGCGTCATAATCTCAAGCGTGGGGTGGCGGCGATTTGTATAGGTGGTGGCGAGGGGACGGCCATTGCCATTGAACGTTTCTGAGGGTTACAATAATGGTCCAAGTTGATTACACATATGTCGCCAAAACTATTAAAAGTCTTACTGAGGGTGAGGATGATGTGATAGCGCTCATGGCTACAGTTGCTTGTGAACTGCATCACAGTGACGACCGCTTTGACTGGACAGGGTTTTACCGGGTAACCTCACCGAAAATGCTTAAGATTGGACCTTATCAGGGTGGCCATGGGTGTTTAAGAATTCCCTTTTCGCATGGTGTCTGTGGTGCTGCAGCGCGACTTGGTAAGACGCAATTAGTTCCAGATGTTGACGCGTTTGTGGGACATATTGCCTGCGCCAGCTCAACCCTTTCTGAGATTGTTTTGCCGGTATGGGGTAAAGCTGGTGATTTACTTGCAGTACTAGATATCGACAGCAATCAACTAGATGCATTTACTCAAACTGATGTAGACGCCTTAGCTGAAATTCTCGCGTCAGTGTTTTCCTGATAAAAACCATATGAAATTTTCTTGATTTTTTTCACTGACTAATGCAATTGTGAAAAAGCAAAGGATAATTTCATTTTATGTACCAAGCAAAATTAGACACAGCCACCCTCGGTGCTGATATTCGCGCCCTGCGCAAGGCGCGGGGTTTGACGCTTGTGGATCTATCCGAAATACTTGGTAGATCGGTCGGCTGGTTGAGCCAAGTAGAGCGCGACAAGTCTGAACCCGGCGTCAATGATCTCCAGTATTTAGCAAAAGCTTTAGATATCTCAGTGTCATCATTGTTCAGCGCTGGGCCTGCGCCGGTGACTGAGGCTGGGTTTGTTGTGCGCAAAGACAGCCGGCGTCCCATCGGTAGCCGTGAGGCAGGCCTTGTTGAAGAGCTCCTGTCACCAGACCTTACTGATGACTTTGAAGTGCTACATTCCACTTTTGAGCCTGGCGCAAAGCTGTTTCCAGCCGTTTCTCGCCCGACCCAAGAGGTAGGGTATATTTTGTCTGGGCAATTGAAGCTATGGATTGGTGCCACGGAATACACGCTCTTCCAAGGTGACAGCTTTCGTATAAAGGGTGAACTGTTCCGTTGGGAAAATTCTGCGGATGAACCCTGTAAGGTGATCTGGGTTATCGCCCCGCCGGTGTATTAATGTCGGTTCAGGGCTGGATAATATTTGCAAGCTTCTGGGCCGTATTTGTGGTCACGCCTGGGCCCAATGCGTTCAACTGTATGAGCAACGGCATGACCTTTGGTCTAGGGAGAGGCCTCTGGGCGGTACTGGCAATTTTGACCCAAACCACTGCCTTTTTGCTACTCTCGGCCTATGGTATTACAGCGCTACTTGTGGCCGCCCAAACGCCTTTTGTGGTTGCAAAGTTCGGGGGCGCGCTATTCTTGATCTTTCTCGGTGTGCGTGGCTGGATGACTGCGGCTGCCCCACCCAAGTTGAACCTGACTGTGGGATCAATATACGGACAGGCTTTGGCTATTGCCACGATCAATACAAAGTCTGTAGTCGGATATTTGGCGGTCTTCAGCCTATTTGTGCAGCCGGATGTGCCTATCTGGGAGCAGATGGTTGTAATCATGCCCACGGCGCTGTGCCTGACTGCCCTGTCCTACACCGGTTACACCGCCTTGGGCGCCACGTTTGGAAAATTGGCTACGGCCAAGGTGTCTAATGTGATGATGAGGCGCGGGTTGGCTATTTGTTTTGTGGTTTATGGGGCGCTGCTTGGTGCTGCCTCTGTGCAATCAGGATTATGAGGGTGGACGCTGTATGATTTTGGATTTGATCATCGGATTTGAGCCAGCATCACTGCTGTGGTTTATTTTGGTAAATGGATTCCTTTTCCTCATATACCTAAAGGTGGCATCTGGTTGTTTTGCAAATGCCCTCATGGCCTGCGCTGGCTTTTTAAACAAATTAACTGCAATTCTATTGAGTGGCCTTGTGGCCCGCTTGATTATTGATTGAGGAGAACACGATGAGCAATTTTCCAACCACAGCACGAGTTGTCATAATTGGGGGCGGAGTAGTTGGCGTGTCCACTTTGTATCATTTAGCCAAAGCGGGCTGGAGCGACTGCGTTTTGCTTGAAAAAAATGAACTTACTGCTGGTTCAACTTGGCACGCTGCCGGTAATTGCCCGTCTTTCAGCACCAGCTGGGCAGTTATGAACATGCAGCGCTACTCATTAGGTTTATACGGTGGATTGGCTGATGAGGTTGACTATCCAATGAACTATCATGTGACTGGATCGATCCGGCTTGCTCATGATAAAAACCGGATGCTTGAGTTCGAGCGTGCCCGAACAATGGGACGGTATCAGGGCTTAGATATTGAAATGATGTCTGTGTCTGACATGAAGGATGCTTATCCGTTTCTGGAAACGCATGATCTTGCTGGTGGGCTGTGGGATCCAGATGACGGTGATATTGATCCTTCCCAGCTGACCCAGGCGCTTGCCAAGGGTGCGCGAGATTTGGGTGCCAGCATACAGCGCTTTTGTCCAGCCACGGGCGTCACCCAAATTGGTGATGAATGGATTGTCCACACTGATAAAGGTGACATCCGTTGTGAAAAAGTAGTTAATTGCGCCGGATATTATGCGCAGCGAGTTGGCGAATGGTTCAAGCCTTATGGCGGTCGAACTGTACCAATGACTGTAATGAGCCATCAATTCTTTCTGACTGAAGAGATCCCAGAACTCAGGGAATGGACTGAAACCAATCGCCGTAAAGTACCTTTGCTTCGGGATGTAGATTCTTCTTATTATCTCCGACAAGATAAAAATGGTTTGAACCTTGGTCCTTATGAACGCAACTGCAAAGCCCATTGGGTTACCCCAGAAGATCCAATGCCTGAAGATTTCAGCTTCCAGCTCTATCCTGATGATTTGGAGCGGCTGGAGTGGTATATAGAGGATGCCATGGCGCGTGTGCCTATCTTGGGATCACAAGGAGTTGGCCGAGTAATAAACGGTCCTATCCCTTATGCACCAGATGGCCTACCTCTAGTAGGTCCAATGCCAGGTGTGAAAAATGCTTATGAAGGCTGCGTCTTTACCTTTGGGATCACTCAGGGTGGTGGTGCGGGCAAGGTTCTGGCTGAGTGGGTTACTGAAGGAGAAACTGAGTGGGACATGTGGGCAATCGATCCGCGCCGTTTCACTGATTATACGGATCAAGATTACTGTGACCGTAAAGCCATGGAGGTTTATGGTCACGAATACGCCATGCATTTCCCGCATCACGAATGGCCCGCAGCGCGCGATAAAAAACTGTCACCCGTTCACGACAAGGTTATTGCAGCAGGAGCTGTGATGGGTGCTTATAATGGTTGGGAACGGGCAAATTGGTTTGCGCAACCGGGTGATGACACTTCTTTGGATGCTACGCACACTTGGGAGCGCCAAGGTCCATGGGCTGTGCGTATTAAAGAAGAAGCTGAGAACGTGCGCGACAATTGCGGTGTGCTGGATCTGCCAGGTTTTAGTAGGTTTAAACTTAAAGGTGTGGGAGCTGCAGAATATTTGCGGGGACTTATCAGTGGTGGATTACCTAAAATTGGACGTATGAACCTGGCATATTTCGCTGACAATCGTGGGCGAATTTTGACTGAGATGTCTGTGGTGCGTCTTGGCGAAGATCATTTTACTTTGATTACGGCTGCTAGCGCACAATGGCATGACTTTGATGTACTGAATGCAGGATTGCCACTGGGTCTTTCGCTTACAGATCATACCAACGAATTTTCAACCTTGATTGTTACCGGTCCAAAAGCTCGTGATATACTGACGGCAATGGGCACAGATGCCGATTTAACCCTTGGATGGTTAAGCCATCAAACAGCCAAGGTTGCAGGTCAAGCCTGTGCTCTGTTGCGGGTATCTTTTGCGGGCGAATTAGGTTGGGAAATTCATGCAGAAAACGCAAAAATTCCAGTACTTTATGACTCAGTAATAGCGGCAGGGGCCAAACCTTTTGGTATGTATGCACTTAATAGTTTGAGAATTGAAAAAGGCTATCGGGCTTGGAAGGGCGATATTTCAACAGATTACAGTCTTTTCGAGGGGGGCCTAGGCCGCTTTGTTAAACTTGAAAAGCCACAAGATTTCCCAGGAAAAGCTGCCTTACAGAATGAAAAGCAGCAAGGTAGCAAGAAAATGTTTTCGACGCTAATTGTGGAAGCCGGACCCTTTGACGCACCGTATATGTCGACGGTATGGCATGGTGGCGAAGTTGTTGGAGAAACAACCTCTGGTGATTTTGGCCACCGCGTTGGCAAATCCATTGCGCTTGTCATGCTGCGCTCAGATTTGGCTGTGGCGGGCGTGGAAGTTGAAGTTGAGATTTTTGGTAAGCGTTGCAAAGCTGTTGTACAAATGGATCAACCGCTCTGGGACCCAAGTAATGATCGGTTGCGAGGGTAATTTTTGATGTAGTAAGATCTGTGGTCTCGCGCCTCTTGTGCACGCCATTAGTTTGGGTTGTAGCGGGAATAGATTTTAAAAAAGTGGAAAAAACTATGATTATTCTAGACGGCGGTATGGGCCAAGAACTTGTGAAACGAGCGGGAAAAGCAACCAACCTTTGGTCGATGCAGGCGATGATGGATATGCCTGCTATGGTGCGGCAAGTGCATGACGAATACTTTGCCGCGGGTGCAGAGATTGCAACCACGAATACATATGCAATTCTCCCTGACCGGTTGGAGACTAAAGGGTTGGGTGAGTATTTTCAGCCCATGAACCGATCTGCATGTGAAATGGCGGTGGCTGCGCGTGATGCTCACGGATCTGGAGAAGTTGCGGGTTCGTTGGGGCCGCAGGGATTTTCCTATCAACCGGATAAATCACCGCCAGCTGAGCAGGCCGCAGAGGTTTATGCAGACATAGCTCGCCTACATGCAGATTATGTAGATTTTCACTTGCTTGAAACTATGTCTTCGGTCGATCAAGCCCGTGGTGGATTGATGGGTGCAGGTGTCACCGGTAAGCCGGTGTGGGTGTCGTTATCGGTGGATGATACGGACGGTACTAAGTTGCGTTCAGGTGAGCCTTTGGCAGATGCAATTGAAATGCTAAAAGAATTTAATCCAGCAGTAGTTTTGATCAATTGTTCATTGCCCGAGGCGGTGTCGCAAGGTCTGCCCATATTGGCGGGGTACGGCTTTACTTTAGGCGCCTACGCTAATGGCTTTACTGGCATTCATTCGGACTTCAATTCTATTACTGCGACGGTGGAATTGTTGAAGGCACGTACAGATCTAGGTCCTATTGAATATCTGAATTTTGCTAAAGCTTGGGCTGAGAATGGAGCTTCAGTTATCGGAGGCTGCTGTGAAGTGGGGCCTGAACATATTGCCACTTTGTCAAAGCATTTTGGTATTTAACGCTATGATAGCGCCGTGATCAAGGCTGAGATGGTGGCCCTGTCCAAAGAAAAAAATGCGCAGATAGCACATATGTGTGCCGTCCAGCGTTCTAAATTGATGGGAGTATTAAATGGCTCAGGTTCCTAGTAAAGCACGTGCAGTTATAATTGGTGGTGGAGTTATTGGCTGCTCTGTTGCTTATCATCTTGCTAAATTAGGCTGGAAAGATGTTGTTTTGTTGGAGCGCAAACAGCTGACTTCGGGCACCACTTGGCATGCGGCGGGCCTGATTGCTCAGCTGCGTGCAACGGCGAATATGACGAAATTAGCAAAGTATAGCCAAGAACTCTATGGTGATTTGGAAGCTGAAACTGGTGTCGCTACGGGGTTCAAGCGTTGCGGTTCAATCACGGTGGCTCTCACAGATGAACGCAAAGAAGAAATTTTTCGTCAAGCAGCTATGGCTCGGGCTTTTGGGGTAGATGTTGAAGAGATCAGCCCGGCCGAAGTGAAGGCTAAATATGAGCATCTTAATATTAAGGGTGTAACTGCTGGCGTATGGTTGCCACTCGACGGGCAGGGTGACCCGACTAATATTGCTTTAGCGCTGGCTAAAGGGGCGCGCCAAATGGGAGCTCAGGTGATCGAGCGGACCAAGGCTATTAGCGTTACGCGGAAAGGTCGGCAGATAACCTCCGTGCACTGGGAAAATGAGCAAGGTGAGAGTGGCTCAATCGACTGTGATAATGTGATTAATTGTGGTGGAATGTGGGGGCATGAGGTGGGCCGCATGTTGGGTGTAAATGTTCCTTTGCACGCGTGTGAGCATTTTTATATTGTGACAGAAGCCATCGCAGGGTTAACACAAATGCCTGTACTGCGGGTGCCTGATGAGTGTGCCTACTATAAAGAAGACGCGGGCAAAATGCTCCTTGGCGCGTTTGAGCCTATATCGAAGCCTTGGGCGATGGAGGGCATTCCGCGAGATTTTGAATTTGATCAGTTGCCAGAAGATTTTGACCATTTTGAACCAATATTGGCATCGGCGGTTGAGCGGATGCCGATGCTTGCTGAAGCGGGTATTCACACATTTTTTAATGGGCCAGAAAGCTTTACACCTGATGATGCATATCACTTAGGACTGGCGCCTGAGATGGATAATGTTTGGGTGGCTGCTGGGTTTAATTCAGTGGGTATTCAGTCCGCAGGCGGCGCTGGGCAAGCCTTG
>MDSY01148717.1_pt1 | contig 10764 bp, 10 predicted proteins | sample 811131 | NCBI WGS metagenome assembly MDSY01 (sample SAMN05326643, study PRJNA326480) | marine metagenome | isolation source: seawater | place: Atlantic Ocean: South West | collected 2010
GGAACTGGAAAAACACTGTTGGCTAAAGCAGTTGCTGGAGAAGCAAAAGCACCCTTTTTCTCTTTATCAGGTTCAGATTTTGTAGAAATGTTTGTTGGGGTTGGAGCCTCTAGAGTAAGAGATTTATTTAAACAAGCCAAAGAAAAAGCACCTTCTATTATTTTTATTGATGAGATTGATGCTATTGGAAGAGCTAGAGGAAAAAGTAATTTTTCAGGATCAAATGATGAAAGAGAGAACACTCTTAATCAATTGTTAACTGAGATGGATGGATTTGGAAGCAACACAAATGTAATTGTTTTAGCAGCGACCAATCGTGCAGATGTATTGGATAAAGCACTCATGCGAGCTGGAAGATTTGATCGACAGATTTATGTTGACTTACCCGATGTAAGAGAAAGAAAAGAGATATTTGAAGTACATTTAAAGCCTTTGAAAAAGTCGGACGACTTAGATACTGATTTTCTATCTAAACAAACTCCTGGTTTTTCAGGAGCTGACATAGCTAACGTTTGTAATGAAGCAGCTTTAATTGCTGCAAGAGGCGATAAGAAATCAGTTGAAAAACAAGATTTCTTAGATGCTGTTGATCGAATAGTTGGAGGTCTTGAAAAGAAAAACAAAATCATAACACCAAGTGAAAAAAGAGCCGTTGCTTTTCACGAAGCTGGACACGCTACAGTGAGTTGGATGCTAGAGCATGCTGCTCCGCTTGTAAAAGTTACCATCGTACCAAGAGGGCGATCTTTAGGAGCTGCATGGTACCTTCCTGAAGAACGCTTGATCGTCAGGCCTGAACAAATGTTAGACGAAATGTGTGCTGCATTAGGAGGAAGAGCTGCTGAAAAAGTAATATTTGATAAAATATCTACAGGGGCCTTGAGTGATTTAGAAAAAGTTACTAAGCAAGCAAGAGCAATGGTTACTGTGTATGGACTAAGTGATAAAATCGGGAACTTAACTTACTATGATTCTTCAGGTGAAAACGAATACGGCTTCTCTAAGCCCTACAGCGAACTCACAGCAGAACTTATTGATAAAGAAATATCTACAATCATTGAAACCCAATACCAAAGAGCTATTGAGTTACTAGAAAAGAATAAAGACAAACTAACTGAATTGGCAGAAGTTCTTTTAAAAGAGGAAGTTATTTTTAAGGATAATTTGGAAACTATATTTGGTAAACGTCCATTTCAAAAGGAGGAAGCTATTGAGCCTAAGAAAGAAATAACGTTGACGGACGAGAAAATAGATGAGGAAGAACAAAACTAAAAATAAGCCTCATTTAAAACTTAAGAATTTATTAAATTTTTTATCTTTGAATCAATCTAAGTTCAACACTTATATTTAAGATAATCTATGAGTGTATTTCGTAAAATATTTGGTTCGAATTCTGACAAATCAAAAGACAAGTCAGAAAAAGAAGAACACCATAAATTCTTTCCCGATGAAAACGCTCCTGTAGATGAAGCATTTACTATGAATTTCAACAATAATGGTGGTAAGTTTCTTTACTGCGAAACGATTGCTGAAGTTGAAAGTAATCTAGAAAAAATTGTTGAAGAAAACAACTGGAGTGATAAAACGGCTCTTATCCTCAACAAGCGCTTAAAAGAAAAATTTAAAAGTTTTAATTTTAATATAACTTCAAAAATCGAGGATGCTGATTTTTTATTTACTACATGTGAATATTTGATCGCTAGCGATGGTTCTTTATTAGTTTGCTCCAACCAAATTGCTGAAAAAAAATTAGCTGAACTTCCAAAAGATTTCATTGTATTTGCTACCACAAGCCAATTCGTGGAAACTATCAGTGCTGGTCTGCAAGGAATAAAGGCTCAAAACAAAAAAAATATCCCCTCTAATATCACTACGATCAAACACTTTAAAGTCGATGAGACTAACAATTTTCTAAGTTATGGAAGTAGTTCAAAAAACCTATATTTGCTACTATTAGAAGACTTATAACATAAGTATTGAAAGAGCTAACTAAAAGAATTTTATCGGGAATAATGTTTGTGCTTATATTAATCACATGCATACAATATAAGCTTGTTTGTATTGGACTTTTTTATGTTTTTGGACTTGTTTGTTTAACTGAATTCAATAGACTAATAAAACAAAAAAGTTCTATATCATATCTAATATTTACAGTTATTTATGCTCTGTTTGCTTTTGGAGAAAGCCTATTAGGCTCCGGAGAGGTAGTAAACCAATTATCTCAAATATTTCACGTCCTAGGCATTTTTGTAAATTTATTTTTGATTAGAGATTTGTTTTCAGCTAGAGAGTTACCTAACCTTATATCGAATCAATTTATCAACACTACATTTTATATTAGCAGTGGATTTGTGTTTTTAATTTTGATCGCATTTAACTTTGGAGACTATAATCCCCAAATTATTCTGGGTATATTTATGCTTATATGGACAAACGACAGCTTTGCATATATAGTTGGTAAAAATTTTGGTAAACAAAAATTATTTTCAAGCATCTCTCCAAAAAAAACGGTAGAAGGTTTTTTAGGGGGCGTATTTTTTGCTGCATTAGGCAGTTACTTTATTGCCTACATAGCGCCTTCATTAAGCTTTACAAACTGGTTAATTATCAGCGTATTAGTTAGTGTATGTGGAACCTTAGGTGACTTGGTAGAATCGAAATACAAACGACAAGCGTCTGTCAAGGACAGTGGAAAAATAATGCCTGGTCATGGTGGCATGTTAGATCGATTAGATAGTGCTATATTTGCAGCTCCGTTTATTTATTTATTTTTAAGAATATTAAATTATGTTTCATAAAGAAGGTCAAAAAATAATTTTGGGAACTCTGTTTTTTGTAGGAGGAAGTTTCTTAGTTTTAGGTAATATAATTGAATTGCAGTGGCTTCTAAAACTGATTCAACTTACTTTAATCGTAATCCTAGTTTTAATCTTACAGTTTTTTAGAAACCCTAAACGTTATACTAGAAGAAATGATGCACAGGTTATCGCGCCTGTAGACGGTAAGGTTGTTGTAATTGAAGAAGTTGAGGAAACTGAATATTTCAAAGAAAAACGCCTTCAAGTTAGTATTTTCATGTCCCCGATAAACATTCATGTAACACGATACCCTATTGGTGGCTCTGTACTGTTTAGCAAATACCACCCTGGTAAATATTTAGTAGCTTGGCATCCGAAAGCTAGTACTAAAAATGAACGTACAACCATAGTTGTTGAAAACAAAGTTTACGGAAAAGTATTGTACCGTCAAATAGCTGGTGCTATGGCGCGGCGTATTGTAAATTACGCGAAGGAAGGACAAAAAGTTGAACAAGGAAAGGACGCAGGATTTATAAAATTTGGTTCAAGGGTTGATTTATTCTTACCTTTAGACACAAAAATAAAAATTAAACTAAACCAAACAGTTAAAGGCGGTGAGTGTATCATTGCTGAAGCGTAATATGAATTCTGAGGCATTAGAAATAGAATTTAGAGAAGCTGTTGATAGCATCAACAGTCACAAAGAACCGTTTCCCGCGGATACTTTACTAAAACTATATGCTTATTACAAGAAATCAACTAATGACTATACCAGACCGAGCAGTAGCAAAGCAATAATTAACGCCTTTAAAACTAATGCACTGTTTCAGGTTGAAGATATAACTCAGGATCAGGCCAAACAACGGTATATCGACCTCGCTAACAACTATCTACTGTATAGAAAGTGACTTTTTAGTTTAAATTCATTAGACTTGCTCTTAGAGTCTCTATTTTAGCGACTGCATCAGATTCTTTTTTCTTTTCACTAGCGACAACTTGCTCTGGCGCTCCACAAATAAAACGTTCATTAGATAATTTCTTTCGAACAGATTTTAAAAATCCTTCTGTATATTTAAGTTCCTCTTCTAGTTTTGATGTTTCAGCTTCTACGTCAATGGCATCATTCGCTGGAATAAAATATTCATTAGACTTAACTCTAAATGACAATGAATTATCAACCGAAACTGTGGTATATGTTAGGGATGTTATATTTCCTAATTTAGAAATAACAGAATCAAAACCTTTAATTTGAGATTCATTATTAAGCACTAATAAATCGATTGGATTTTTAAAAGCAATATTCTTTTCTTTTCTGATGGTACGAATTCCTGAGACAACTTCAGCAGCAAACTCAAAACCTTCCAAAATAGTATGATCATACGTTTTGATTTCTGGCCACGAAGCAATAATCAAAGCCTGATTTTGCGTTCTGTTCTCAAGAATCTGCCAAATTTCCTCAGTTAAAAAAGGCATAAAAGGGTGTAATATTTTTAAGTTTGATTCTAAGATAGCAACGATGGCATTATAGGTCTTTTTGTCAATTGGAGATTCATAGGTAGGTTTTACCATTTCTAATAACCAAGAACAAAAATCATCCCAAATCAGTTTATAGGTAGTCATCAAAGCGTCACTTAATCGATACTTGCTAAAATGATCTTCAATTTCAACTAATATTTTCTGAAATTTAGCTTGATACCAATCTACAGCTGTAACCGCGTAGTCAGGCTGATCGATATCTGCAACTTCCCATCCTTGAATAAGTCGAAATGCATTCCAAACTTTATTGCCAAAGGCTTTTCCTTGTTGACATAATGCTTCATCAAACATTAAATCATTTCCAGCCGCTGAACTTAACAATAAACCAACACGGACACCATCAGCTCCAAAGTCTTCAATAAGTTTAAGTGCATCTGGTGAATTTCCCAAGGACTTACTCATTTTATGACGTTGTTTGTCTCTAACAAGCCCAGTGAAGTATACATTTGTAAATGGCTTTTGATCTTTGAATTCATAGCCTGCTACAATCATCCGTGCAACCCAGAAAAACAAAATATCTGGACCGGTTACTAAATCATTAGTTGGGTAGTAATATTTAATATCCTCATTTTCTGGATTTCTAATACCATCAAATACAGACATTGGCCACAACCAAGACGAAAACCAGGTATCTAATACATCTTTGTCTTGAGCTAAGTCCTTTAATTCTAATTCCTTATTTCCGGATTTTTTTATAGCTAATTCTAAAGCTCCTTCAATGGAATCAGATACTACAAAATCGTCTTTTCCATCTCCAAAGTAGTAGGCAGGTATTTGTTGGCCCCAAAATAATTGTCTAGAAATATTCCAATCACGAATATTTTCCATCCAATGTCGATAGGTGTTTTCAAATTTCTTTGGAAATAAATTTATTGACTGGTCTTCTAAAACCGCTTTAATAGCTGGTTTAGCAAGTGTTTCCATTTTCAAAAACCACTGATCAGACAAGCGAGGTTCTATCACTTCTTTTGTTCGCTCTGAAGTCCCGACTTTGTGTAGGTGTTGTTCTGTTTTAATCAGAAAGCCCTTGGCTTCTAATTCTTTTGCTATTTCTTTTCGAACTACAAACCTATCTTTACCCTCATAGTGTAGACCAAAGCTATTCAGAGTGGCATCTGCATTGAATATATCAATCACTTCTAATTGATACTTATCCCCTAACACTTTATCATTTTGATCATGCGCTGGAGTTACTTTTAGACAACCTGTTCCAAACTCAACATCTACATAGTCATCTTCTATAATAGGGATAACACGATCACATAAAGGCACAATTGCTTTTTTTCCTCTTAGATGCGAATAACGTTCATCATTTGGGTTTATACAAATCGCTGCATCTCCTAATATAGTTTCTGGACGAGTAGTTGCTATTGTAATAACTTCATCGCTATCTTGAATTTTATATTTTAAATAATATAAAATTCCTTGACGCTCTTCAAATATAACCTCCTCATCAGACAGAGTTGTTTGTGCTTGCGGATCCCAATTAACCATTCTAAATCCCCTATAAATCAATCCTTTATTGAATAAATCAATAAAAACCTTAATTACAGATTCGCTCATATCATCGTCCAAAGTAAATTTAGTACGGTCCCAATCACAAGAACAGCCAAGTTTCTTTAATTGCTCAAGAATAGCCCCTCCATATTCATCTGTCCAATCCCAAGCATATTTCATAAACTCAGCTCTTGTGAGGTCATTTTTGTTAATACCTTGTTCTTTTAATCTCGCCACTACCTTAGCTTCGGTTGCTATAGACGCATGGTCAGTTCCAGGTACCCAACAAGCATTTTTTCCTTGCAAGCGTGCGCGACGCACCAATACATCTTGGATAGTATTGTTAAGCATATGCCCCATATGTAAGATACCTGTTACATTTGGTGGTGGAATCACTATGGTGTAAGGCTCTCTAGAATCAGGAGTCGAATGGAAATATTTATTGGTCATCCAATAGTCATACCATTTATTTTCAACAGCTAATGCATCATATTGTGAGGAAATCGACATACTACGGTATAATTTTTGAGTTATATGCACAAAAGTACTCATATTTTATTTTCTTTAAAATTAATAATTGAAATTATGTGATTACATTTTTGTAATTTAAAAATAAGTGCCTAAATTTACTATGAACTAATACTACATCATGAAAAAAATTTCAACCTTATTATTTATTTCTCTATTTAGCATCTCGATTTATGCTCAAGACAAAGTCGCAAAAATAGAATTCGAATCTGAAACAATTGATTACGGAACTATTGAAAAAGGATCGGATGGAGTGCGTGTTTTTAAATTTAAAAATACTGGCGATGCCCCTTTAATTGTTTCAGATGTAAAATCTAGCTGTGGTTGTACAGTCCCTAAAAAACCAACCGAGCCTATTTTACCTGGAAAAAATGGAGAAATAGAAGTCAAGTACGATACAAATCGTGTCAATCCAATTCGAAAGACTATAACAGTAACTTCAAATGCCGTAAACCAAACAGTCGCTTTAAAAATTAAAGGAACTGTAATTGAATCTAAAAAGTCAACAGTCATTGGAAATAAAAACAAAAGTGTGTTAGAGAAATAAACTTAACATCTTCATTAAAATTTTCAAGCTCCCTTACTGGGAGCTTTTTTTATTTAAACGGCAGTAAATATTATTTATATTAGATCGAAATTCGATATGAACAGAAAAATAACAACCTAATTATTTAAATATTAGTTAAAGCGCTTTACTTTGTACTAACTTTAAGATAAATTTGTAATCAATAGTTATTTATAAACGATGCCGAAAATTTCAACCAAAGGCGGCTTAATGCCTCAATCGCCTATCCGTAAGCTCGTCCCTTTCGCAGAGCAAGCAAAAAAAGAAGGCGTTAAAGTATTCTACTTAAATATTGGCCAACCTGACATAAAAACCCCGGAAGTTGCCCTAAAAGCTATTAAAAATAGTGACTTAACAGTGCTAGAATACAGCAGGTCCGAAGGTTCAGAGGCATATCGTGAAAAACTTTCAGAATACTACAAAAAGAGTGAAATTGAAATAGGTTCAGATGATATCATTATAACTACAGGTGGAAGCGAAGCATTGCTTTTTTGCTTTGGCAGTATAATGGACCTTGGAGACGAAGTCATAATTCCTGAGCCTTTTTATGCTAATTACAATGGATTTTCTGTTGCGCAAGGCGTAAAAGTAGTTCCGGTTGTCTCCGGAATTGAAACTAATTTTGCCCTACCACCTATTGCTGATTTTGAAGCCTTAATAACGTCCAAAACAAAAGCTATATTGATTTGTAATCCAGGAAACCCTACCGGCTATCTTTACAGTAAAGAGGAGATTCATCAATTAGCAAAACTAGTTAAAAAACACGATTTATTTCTAATTGCTGATGAAGTATATCGAGAATTCACATATGATGGTCTTGATCACTACTCAATTATGCAAGAAAAAGAAATTGAGTCCAATGCCATAATAATTGACTCTGTTTCTAAGAGATATAGTATGTGTGGCGCAAGAATTGGATGCATTGTTAGTAGAAACAAAGCAGTACTTAATACAGCTTTAAAGTTTGCTCAAGCTAGATTATCTCCTCCCACATATGGTTTAATCGCAAGTGAAGCTGCACTAGAAACTCCTGATAGCTATTTTAAGGAAGTAATCACTGAGTATGTTGAGCGCAGGAATGTGTTGGTTAAAGAACTTAAAAAGATTGAAGGTGTAAAAGTTGCGATCCCAAATGGCGCTTTTTATTGTATTGTTGAATTACCTGTTCCAGACACTGATAAATTTGCCCAATGGATGCTAGAAACATTTAGACTTGACAATAAAACTATCATGGTGGCGCCTGCGGCTGGATTTTATTCAACTACAGGGCTAGGCAAAAACCAAGTTCGGATTGCTTATGTTTTAAACACTGAAGACTTAATAAGCTCTGTAACTATTCTCAAAGCTGCACTTAAAGAATACAACTCTTAAGTTCGTGGTTATCAAAAACAACATATCGCTAAAAGATTTAAATACATTTGGGATGAGTGTAGTAGCAAGAAAATTTATAACAATTAAATCTAAAAAAGATTTGATTGCAGCTTTAAACACAAATCCTTCTAATATGCTAATCCTAGGTGGGGGCAGTAATATGTTACTTACAAAAGACGTGGATGCTTTGGTGTTACATATTAACATTAAAGGTATTAAAGTGGTTTCAAATTCCGAGAACAACGTGAGAGTTGAAGTTGCTGCAGGAGAAAACTGGCATGAATTTGTGTCTTGGTGCCTTGATAAAAATTATGGTGGAGTTGAGAATTTATCCTTAATCCCAGGAAATGTGGGGACAGCCCCTATTCAAAATATTGGCGCATATGGAGTTGAGTTGAAAGACTCTTTTGTAAGCTGTCAAGCACTAGATATTGGTACTAAGGAACTTAGAACATTTACAAAAAAAGACTGTAATTTTGGGTATAGAAATTCCGTTTTCAAAGAAGAGCTAAAAGGACAATACATCATCACTTCCGTCATATTTGAGTTAAGTAGTCATCAGCATATTACGAAAACAAATTACGGAGCTATTGAAGCCGAACTTAAAAAAAATGGTGTCGTAAACCCAACTATTCAAGATATTTCAACAGCAGTAATATCTATTAGGAACTCAAAACTTCCTAATCCAAAAGTTTTAGGAAATAGCGGAAGTTTTTTCAAGAACCCTGTTATTGCATATTCTAAATTTGAAATTATAAAAGAACAATTTCCAGATATACCCCATTATGTAGTATCAGATGCAACTGTTAAAATTCCCGCTGGATGGCTAATAGAAACCGCTGGGTTTAAAGGTAAGAAATTTGGCAGTTATGGTGTTCATGACAAACAGGCACTGGTCATAGTTAACTACGGAAATGCCTCAGGGAAAGACTTGCTTGAGCTTTCAATACAGATACAAGAAGCTATATTAATTATTTTTGGTATTCATTTAGAAAGTGAAGTTAACATATTATAGCCAATCTATATTTTTGCTAAATCTTGATGTTAAGTCCTAAATACTCAGGGTCAAAACAACCAAAAACCAATTCGCTAATAAACACATTAGTAATAATGTGAGCACCTTAAAGTCATGTAATAGGTTATGTTATAAAAACTACTGCTAGATAGATAGAACGAAAATAATGCAATTCCAAATTCACAAAAAACAAGCTAAAAATTCCTGAAAATTGTATCTTTGAAAAAAAAAGATGGCTTTACTTTTAATTACACTAGGACTTTTGGGAATTGCTGTTGCAGGCATATCTATAAAAATATGGGCACAGAAAGATGGTGAATTTGCAGGAACTTGCGCAAGCCAAAGTCCAATGCTAAACAAAGATGGAGAAGCATGTGGATTTTGTGGGAAAACTGCTGAAGAATACAAAGACTGTTCTGAACCTCAGCATACATAAGCGTCCTCAACTAAAAACTATAGTTTATATTGTTTAGCGAATTCATCTTCACTGTTAAATCACCCCTGTATTGGAACTAAATAAAATCATTCAAAAAGCTAAAAAAAACAATCAAATTGCATTCAACAACTTGTTGCATATGTTTTGGAATGATGTTTATGGATTTTTAATTAAACGAACCCATAATGAAAATGATGCAGAGGACATTACGATCGAAACATTTTCTAAGGGCTTTGAGAAAATTGAAACATTTGACGAAAAATTCAAATTCAAAACATGGCTTATTACAATCGCAAAAAACACACATTCTGATAGCTTAAGGAAACAAAAAACGGCTCTTAGTAATCAAACATCTGAAGAAGATGAAGAACGGGTGTATTGGATTATGGATGAAGCCTTATCTCCTGAAGACAAGCTCATTACAAAACAAAACCTAGCTGAGTTACTTAAAGATATAAAAAAACTAAAACCTCATTATCAGCAAGTTATAAACTTACGCTATTTCCAAGAATTATCTTATAACGAAATTTCGAAAGAAATCAAAGCTCCAGTGAATAATGTAAAGATTAAACTCTTGCGAGCAAAAAAACTATTAGCAGAAATAATCTTATCTAAAAAATGAAGCAAATCATTCAAAAGCTAGGACCAGGTTTGCTATTTGCTGGTGCGGCAATTGGCGTCTCCCATTTGGTGCAGTCTACCCGATCGGGAGCTGATTTTGGATTTGGATTGTTATGGGCTTTACTGCTAATTCATTTAGTTAAATACCCGTTTTTTCAATACGGTCCAAGGTATGCAAGTGCTACTGGCGAGAGCTTATTAGAAGGCTACCAGAAGCTTGGAAAAGGAGTTTTAGAACTCTATGGAGTGTTGACTTTTTTAACGATGTTTACCATTCAAGCGGCAGTAACAATTGTAACTGCTGGAATTGCAACCTCATTATTTGGAGACTTTATTAGTGTAAAGGTTTGGACTATTGTTATTCTTAGTCTTTGCTTTATAATATTAAATATTGGAA
>MDSY01150099.1_pt1 | contig 10760 bp, 6 predicted proteins | sample 811131 | NCBI WGS metagenome assembly MDSY01 (sample SAMN05326643, study PRJNA326480) | marine metagenome | isolation source: seawater | place: Atlantic Ocean: South West | collected 2010
GAGCTCTGAACCACGCCTATCGGCATCGCTGAGCTTGTCTGGTCTACTGCTGCTACTGGTTGGCTTGTACTTTCCACTGTAACTTAACTCCTTACGTAAAAATTCAAGTGATCTATATAAGAATCCTGTGATATCAAGATTCGGGTCAGACGCAAGAGGTAAATCTGGTGTCTGAGGATGTGGCAACTGATAAAGTTGCCCTAATAATCCAATGAAGCTGCTTAAAGACTGTTGTGTTTGTTGGACCATTCTAAACGGATAACCGCTTAACATTGCCGCTCTTTCTTCATCAGTTTTACCTGGGAATAAATATTTAAGAGCCTCAATAGAATCAACGCCAAGTTCTTGTAGGTTACGTACGACGATACTGTTATTTAAAATATCGTCAGGACTTGCTTCAAAAACTTCGCCTTGCCAACGCCATGCAACTTTTGTGCTGCCGTCAGGAATAAGACCAACTACACCTGGAGGAATATTTCCTGTTTCCAGTGTATCACGAATTAATTGTGACCTTGTTTCTGCATATAGTTTTATGCTTTTTTTATACTCTTCTTGAGCAACTTCTAATGCTGCTTCCTTTCCTTCAAAATCTTCAGGTAAAGGAATGTCAGGCTTCTCTAAACCTACAGCTTGTGCAAACGATTCTTTAAATAAATATTCCTCATGCTTTAGGATCATTGCAAATATTTTGCATAATCCATATGTAAATAATGATTTCGCTTTCTTCTCTGCTGTAGCGGCTACACGTCCATATAGCGTTTTAATTTCGTATGCCGTTGATGCCAAATTAATATCTATATCATCAACACCGCCAAGTGCTAAACGTATTTCTGAACGATATTGTTTAACGTACATATTTTGATCTCCTGAAACACTGTCAGGCGTCATGTACGATATACGATCAGTTGGTTCAATGTTTGCTATGACACGGGGGACTTTGATCTGACCATCTATTGCAGACGGTGCCCCAAAAGGTTGATTTGTACGTGTGCCAGGACGATCAGCAGAGTAAAAACCAGCCATAGAGCTAATCGTTGGCCGGAATGTGCTATCTTCTCCAGATTCAATTAAATCATGCTTAGGACGGCTTGAAATTAATGTAGGATTTCCAAAGAACTTTAGATTTTTTCTAATATTTCTAACCAATTCATCGTGATACAAAATTTGATTTGCTAACCAGTCAAATTCTCCATTACCTGTAGCTTCCCCAGTACAGTCCATATAATTATAGACTTCAACGGCAGGGATGAATCCAAGACTATTTACAAGAGTTTCAGTCTTGCCTTGTTGATTCATTGCAAAATTTGACATCTGATTATTGAATTCAATCTTTTCATCAGAAATCGTTTGCTCAATTTTATCCTTATACACTTTAATCCTTATATACTTCTTTTTCCCTTTCCTAGGATCTACTATTCCATAGTTATCCACAGGATTATTATCTTTTACATTGAAATCATATACAAATTCAACACTATCTAAATCTCCATTTTGATCACGGTACGCACGATAGGCTTCTTTCGGGAAGTATAAAATCTGATAACTATCTCCTGAAGGTCTAAAATAAAACAATCCTTGTCCATCACATAAGAAATAATCAACAATGCTTTCTAACTTCATTTCTAACATGTTCTCTTCGCATACTTGAGCGATCAATTCTTTACGCATACCAAATGAATCTTGCTCAGCAAAGAATTCAATGCCACGTCGTAGCATGAACATTCTCATCTGAGCTAAATGAGATGAGACAATCATAGAATCTACCGCCATGTCTCCACGACGTTCTTTTGCAGCTTCTAGTATCTGTTGAAATTGATTGTTAGTTGTTGATTGATTATTCATCTATTACCTTTGTTTTCTATAGTTTAGCTAAAGAGCTTAAGGTCGGATTATTCTGTCTTAGATGTATTTGGATTACCAAAATTAAAATTAAATCCATCTAATCCTAATCCCATCCTCCCGAGCAATTTGAATTTATTAAATCTATTCTGCTGGTCAAATAAACTAGTCATTTGTCCTAGTGCTCCAGCTAGATCTTGTTGATTAATCGGGGAACTCGTTAATGCTCTGTCAGCAGCACCCTCTGAAATTCTTGCTCCTGCATTAGAAGATTGATCCATTAAATCAGCATAAGCATCTGTTTTCATTAAAGTTTCCCAAATACCAGGATCGTCACCGCCACCTGCATTGTAGTTACGTACAGATTGATCTATATAGGCATTAGCACCGCTTACACCACTAATCAAAGACAGCCAATCATTATCTTGAGTGGTATCATTATCTTCATAATTTAGATCGAGGCTATTATCATCTGCTGAACTATAATCGTCACCCCTATCATATAAATAATCAAGAACAGCATTTCTATTCCCGATTACTACATCATCACCGGCTTCTATGTCTGAAACGTCCTTAATATTACCTTCATTTATCTTAGTGTCTATATTTAGTAACGAGCTGTTATCTCCAGTAGCTTGTGAGCCTTCTCCAGATGCTGTAACGATACTGTTACCAGCAGAACCATCACCACTAACTAGATCCTCTCCGGCTTTACCGCCTGTAACAATTTCTGAGAAATCTCCAGCCGTTTGAGCGGTACTATCTTTCCCGCTTGCAGATGAAACAAGCATATCCTCTCCAGCTACCGCACTGTCCTTAATGACATCCCCTTCACCTGTAGCCATACTGTCATCACCAGATGCTGAAACAATATCCCCTTCATATGTAGCCAGACTGTCATCACCATATGCTCCAACATTATCCCCTTCATATGTTGCTTGACTTTCATCACCATATGCTGAAACATTATCCCCTTCATATGTTGCTTGACTACCGTCTCCACTTGCTTCTTGTCCTGTATTAGCATCTGGTCCTACAATATCTTGTCCAGCTGCAAAAGCACCTCCCATATTTCCATCACCCGATTGACTAGGAGTTAAGTCATAGCCAACTTCTGCTAGAAGATCCTGCGATTCTTGATCTAATATCGCTCGCATATCAATTTCAGCTAGCTCCCGTGCTCTCTCTTCTGCTCTTAATTCTCGCCTTGCTTCTCGCCTTGCTTCTCGATTTGCTTCTTGCCTTTCTTCTTTAGCCTGCTGCTTTAATGACTGCCTCTCTGCTCTAGCATCTTGCTTCTGTTGTCTATTTAACTGTTTTTCTGCCCTAGCATCTTGCCTCAATTGTCTATTTAACTGGTTTTCTGCTTGTCTATCTGCTCTACCAGCTAATCTTTCTTCTCTATTTAGCATGTTATCTAGAATTTTCTGAGCATGCGGCTTTATAGCACGAGGGTCTGCTTGATCAAATCTTCCTCTAATATAATCACTGGATTCGTCCGCTCTCCAGCCCTTAACATCCTTTCCTCTAATGTAATCACCTAAATATTTATCTGCTTCTTCTACTAATGGTCCTTTTCCTGGGAATGACTCTTCTCCAAGGGCGTTTGATAAATTTCCTTGATCAAAGCCAGCTCCTGTTTGACCAGGCATCACAGGTCCTGTAGCTGGGGATTCTGCTCCTGGGCCTTCAAAGGTAATTGAATCTTTATAAGCAGCTTCATTATAAGCAGCTTCTTCATCTGCTCTAGTTTGTCTTTCAAGAATACGATTAGCTTTCTTATCTGCTCTCTTATCTGCTCTAGCTTGTTCTTTAAGAAGAGCCTTAGCAGCTTGCTTCTGCTGTCTGGCATAAGCGTTAGCTTCTTTCCGCTCATCTTTTGCAGCTCTTTTATCTGTCCTTAATTCTTTAATTTCACTTCGATTATCAGTAAAATCATCTTTTAATCCCTGCAGTGTTGAGGTATAAGTATTCGTATACGAACCAATATTAGGGTTAAAAGTATTAGGATTACCTGACCAGCCACGCTCATCCTGTGTGCCTATATCAGTGCCTGTCATATCACGAGCACGTCCTTCACTAGTGATTTCATCATATAGACCACCTCCTCCTGGAACATTCTTACCAACTAATTTATTTGGATTCTTATTCATCCAATTAATGATTTCTTGAGTGGAATATCCAGCGTCAACTGCTGCCCTATAATCAGCATGTCCAAAGTCAGATCCTTGTCCATAGTTTGAACGAATAATAGGCCCCTTATCTTCAAGCTTGCTTATCTGACCTTTAAGGATTCCTTGTTGACCTTTAAGTTCCTTTAATCGTTGACGCTCTTCAGGTGTAAATTCAGCTTGTACAGCAGCCTTAACGTTCCCTCCTCCTGCATTATTATTTTTATTCCATCTATTCTGAACACCTTTACTTACTGTCGTACCCGACTTATTTAAGCGGTTTTCTAATTGGTTTCTATTAAATTTCAAGCCCTGCTGATTCATGCTAGACTTTAACGCTTTTAAATCCTTACCGCTAAGATCACCGTCTGTTAAATTACCCTTAATGTAATTATCTAACCATTGCTTAGACGCTCTCGTCTTCCCACTATTATTGCTAGCCATTGAATTACCTTAAGTGTTATTATTTTTATTTTAACTAATTTTATTTATTTTATAATTCAAATGAATCTGCACTGTAATCCAACTGAATTGATCCTCTTCTCATCAATCCTCCTATAGTCAATACCATAGAATCAACGGCATCATCATGTGATGCATGTCCAAAATTTAATAGCTCATCTTCTAATACATCCCATTTACGCCATTTATTCCACACAATTTTTTTGTGCTCATACAATCCAAGTACACCTCGTAATCTTGCTAACTTATCTCCTTTAAATCCTTTAACAGGTGAGCAGGATAGATTATAAAGGGCTCGATCCTCAAACATAATTCTTTTAAAATCACCTTCAAACGAGGTCTGATAGGCAACAGCTTCGGGCCAAATAATGCAAGGAGACATTGTTGGAAAATATTGGCTCTCATCGTTTTCTAATAATATATTCCAATCAGCTAACATCTCACATAATATATCCATTTTTTCGATATTTCCCATCGATCTTATTCTTCTCTGATCGATTAAATAAATTTTCCCTTCTTTTATGCCAGCTAATGTGAATACTGTCCAGTCATTCTTTTCATTTAATCCAGCACTTAAATCAATGCCTACCCCTAAACAGTCATAGTCATCTGGAACTTCCGCCTTAACTATTAATTCTGGTGATATTCCTACGTCTGTTGATTGTACAGCTGTATTTAAATACTGATAAGCAAAAGCTATTCTATCTTCTACCTTTCGTTCGTTTAAATATTTCATTGACCAGAACTCAGGCCAGTATGAACGTTGCCTACCGTCTGCATCTGTTATAACTGCTTTTTGAACAATCTGCTTCCAATTATTCTTTGGTATGAACAACGTAGCGTGAACGTCGTCAAAGTGAAAACGTGTCCCGAGACAAATAGCACGAGCGCCTTGGAACATCGTTGGAGCGATAACGTTAGACCATGTTTGCTCCATTTCACGGCGGATATCTGGGTTATTAATTGAAATTGCCGATTTGATTGGGTCATCAATAAGGACCAACTGTGACCGCTTTGACGTGATAGCACCTTTTAGGCCTCCACATGCAACAGTAAATGCTTCCTCTCCTGCAGTGTCTACTCCTGCAAACTCATAATCAATACTCCAATATTCATCTGACCTTTTAATCTTAGATAACCGTACCATAGGATATATCTCTCGGTACTTTGGACTCGTCAGAATACCTTTTATAGTTGCAGACTTAGCTCTTGAGATGTCTACCATATAAGCGATATAAAGAATCCTTAGCATCTTCTTAGCTGCAGCATGTCGGCCAATCATCCAAGCTGCATATAAACCAAGGACAGTACTTTTGGCAGATCCACGCGGAGCAAGTATTGATGTATTAGGACCTGCTATTCCTAATAGACATTCACTATCCTTACCCGTACATAGTTCTTTATGCCACTCTCTCATATGTTTAGCTGGTGGCTTACCTAAAATTTTACAAAAAACTGCAAAATCATCCCTAGCCTGTAGTACTTCTGCTGAGGGTGCCTTTGTCGTAACTTTTGTAGCTGTCATTAATGCGCTACGACGATAAGCAAGGGAGATACTAGGAATTGCCATAAGTCGATCTAACCTATAGTTAGTCTATACAGAATACTTAGTTTTTAGGAATCTATTGATAGCTCTTTCTTCTTGTTTTGATAGCCATTTACTATACTTTACTTGAGCCCTATAATCTTGAAAAGCTCTCCCCATTGCAGCTGCATACATTCTTGCTTCTAGTTCTCTTCCGCTTGATAAAGATAAATCATCTGAACTGTAACCAGATTTTCTTGGCAACCCAGGCGAACTTAAATTAGTAATTGCAGTAGGCTGTAAAAGGGGTAGTTCTGGAAAAGGAGGGCGCATAATTAAGAGTTGCTCAATTCACTATAAACTTTAGCCCATATTGCATTTATAGCATTATCGATCGGTTCAGAAAACTGGGAATCATCTTTAAATATAGATGTAAGTTCTCTCATTACTCGATCAGCACCAGCAAGAATTAGCCCACGCTTATCTGTTGATCTATTAATACGTTCGCTGGTCTCAATGTGAGAACGTAATTCTTTTTCAAGTGCAGCTAACCTAGCAGCTCCATCACTCCCCTTAATTTCACCACTATTGATAGCTAAACGTAGATCTTGAATGTCAGAATGTAATGCTGCTATTTCACTATTTAAAATTTCTCTTCTGTTTAATTTCTTGTATTTCATCTTCACCCAGCGTACTAAATCATTAAATGTACCTGGATACTCAAGAATTCCTGCATATACCCAGATCTCAATAACTGAAGGACAGTTATCTGCAAATTCTACAAAATGATCGGAATCTGCTGCTGGAAGAGTATCTAACCATTTATCAACTGTATTTAAATATACTTTACAGTTTTTAGACTTAACCGTTGTCATTAGAAACTCCTAGCCAGATTCTTGGCATACTGATGTTGATTAGCTCTTGTTTTAGCTTGTAATCTATTTTCATGAGACATTGTACTTCGATCTTCAGTAGCTCTATTGCTATCTGTTAATCTACCTTCTGACGCTCTATTGCTTTCCGTAGCCCTAGTCTCAGCTCCTTCTGTAGTAAGTCGATTTGTATCTGTTAATCTTGTTTGCTCACCTGTCGTTTTTATTGTATCTCTTTCTTCTTCTGCTTTATTACTGTCTGTTAACCTAGTCTGCTCACCTTCTACTCCTAGAGTAGTTCTTCCTTCTTCTGCTCGATTACTATCTGTCAATCTTGTTTCAATTCCTCTCGTTTCCTCTAAAGCTCTCGCTTCAATACCTTCTGCAGCGGTATTTCCTCTATCCTGAACTCCCTGAGCATTAATTTCATTTATATTTGCATCTGATTGTGCTGAAATATTTCCTTGCTCTACATACCCTCCTGTAAGAAGTTCCTGTTGTGCTGCGGTTGACCTAGCACCTATTAATCCCTCTTCTAATTCCGCTTCAACTTCCATTTCGTCAATTTCATTCTGACTTGCTGCATCTGCTACATGAATGTTGGTCAATCCAGTAGCATAGATATTTCCTTGGTCTACTTGTCCTTTAGTAGTTATAGTATCCCTGTCCTCGTCGCCTTTTGCAGCAATTTCACTTAATTCAGCAACATTTTCAGCACCTATTTTGGTCACGTCTACAAAACCCTGATCAAAAATTTGATCATGCGTTGCTTCTGATTTAGCCTCAACTAAATCAATGTCTGCTTCGCTTTGTGTCACAATCTCATCAGTTTTAACATCACCTTGAGTTAGAACTAAATCCTCAGCAATGTCTCCCTCAAGCTCTGTTTGTGTAAGTTCATTATCTGCTTCAAAACCTGTCTGAACTAAAGTTCTAATTGCTTCATTATCTGCTTTATCTTCTCCCAAATCATGAGTTGCTCCCAAGAAACTCATTCCATAATTAAATTCATCTGCATTTAATAACGATGTGTTGCGTAATTCGTTTAGGCTAGCCACATTCATTAATGCTTCCGTAATAGCACCCTGAGTCCAAGCTTCACTTTCAGTTGCTGCATTTTCAAATGCAGCCTCTCCTATATGTATTGCCATCAGGTCTCTGGCTGCTTTATCAGCTTCAGTCATATCTTCTGGATCTTTTCCAGCCCAGGTCTTCCACATATTTGCAAACGATTCACCCATAGAGCCCAGTCCCGTAGATACCGTGTCAACATCTTCCTGATCAGGTGTTTCATCTCCAGCTCCAGGATTATCTTCGGTAGAGCCTCCAGCTCCAGGATTGTCTTCAGTGGAGCCTCCAGCTGGAGGACTGGGATTCATAAGACTATCCAGCAACCCAGGATTGTCTGCTAAAAACTGTTCAGCCGCCGTTAGTTTATTTTCATCTTCTTCTCCTTTGTTATCACCACTACCCTCATCATCATCCTTAGATAATGCATCGATCATACCTATAGCGTCAGATACCCTATTATCCTCTTCTCCGCCTTCTGAATTTTCATTAGCATCCTCATTTTCTTTATCTTTTTCATTTCGACGAGCCTCTGCTTTTTCTGCTGCAGTCAATCTTATTTCTTCGGTTTCTTCGGACACACCCTCACCTTCAGCTTCTGTACCACTTCTTGTGTTGAGTCCTGCTAATAATCCAGCCATCTCCCCACTATCTGAACCAGTACCTGTGCCACCTTCGTTACCAGTTACTGCTGGAGGAGCCGTTTCAGGATTAGATTCATAATCAGGAATATTTGCACCTGACGTTAATGAAAATTCTACTTCATCAGCAATACTTGTATCCTTAGTTTCTACAGCATCCCCAGGTTTAGGATCAACAACAGCTGGATTAACGCCTACTGCATTTAGCATGGCGGTTAAATTAGCAATACTTGGAGTGATATCTTTTATTCCTGCAGAATCGGCGGCGGTAATTGCAGCTGTATTATCTTTACTACCTCCAGTACTTCCAGTGCCTCCAGTATCTCCAGTCCCTGCAGCACCAGAACTTGTAGCACTAACCATCTCCTCATTTACGGTACTTGTTGCAGTTGGATCCCAGGGGACGGAAGGAGTTCCACCACTAGTTAAGCCTGATGTAGAAGTTCCACCGCTATTATTTATAATTTCGTTTTGATTATGTGCAATCAAATCAACATCGCCTTGAGCTACGGTTGAATAAGCCATTGCAGCTTCATGGGCACTTGCCCTGGCATCACCAGCAGTTCTATATTGTGCTCCCTCTGGCTGCCCTTTCGTATTATCGGTTGTCGCATTAGGATCCATGCCTATGTGCGTGTCTAATTTGCTTTGTCCCGCCCATATCTCTTCAGCAGTAAATCTGGGGTCATTTGGTATTCGGGGTTCATCAGGAGCAGGATTTGGATCACCCCTTCTTTCTTGAGGATTCCCAGACCATGGTTTAAAGGCTTGGTCTGCTAAACCCTGGATATCTTTTCTTTCGCCAGCATACTCAACAGCTTGTTCTCTCGGAGCTTTAGTAGTACCTTTTTGCCGTGCTATCTCCGCTTGACTTTTGTACATCATTTTGACTTACTTCAACTAAATACCTATCCCTATTCTAATATTATTAATTATTAGTAAAATAGACGAAGACTTCCTAATAAAAGCTATGTCTAACACAATGAATAGAATGGCTAATATCATTAATGCATCTGTTGATACTTATGGCAAGATAAGGGATTTAAATTCTTTTGACCTCAATCCTGCAAGAATATACCTATCAAACAAGGCAAATGAAGATGCTATAACTCAGGCAAATGAAAAAGCACAAATAGAGTTAGCTTTAAATGAAATGGATACTCAAGATAAGGCTGCTTTGGGTGAAGCTGCATCTAGGTATGACTTAAGGAAAGAACGAAATGAAGATATAACTGGGTCAATCGCTGCATTAGGTACAGCAGTGCTGAGAAGAATGGAGGATGCTGAATTTGATGAAAGACTGGCGGATCTCGAACGTGAATTAGGAAAATCCTCTATATCGACATCTTTACCGAAGGTTGTATATCAGGATTCATATGGTCCCTTAATTAATAAGGTGAAAGCAGAGAGGGACCGCATCCTTCGCGGAGAAGATCCTTCTGCTATGGAAATAGAATTGTCTAATCCTAATAATCAAAGTAACGAAAGAACTAACAATAGCGCTTCAAATTCTACTGGTAATGATGCCATCCTTGCGAGCTTCAACCCTAATAACAACAGACAGAGAGTTCCACTTTTGATTGGATCAACAGGTAGATCAACTGGTCCTCATGTACACCTTGAACTATATACTCCTGGGGGAAAGCCTGTGGATCCTACTCCTTATTTAGAAGATGGCTTAGTCTTTGGAGAAGATGGTCAACCATTTCTTACATCAACTAACCAAACTGATGGTTTTGGACTCAGGACACATCCAGTTACAGGAGAGCCAAATACAATGCATAGGGGTGTAGATATAGGTGGTGAATACAATCAACCAATATATATTGAGGGAGAAGTAGCTGACGCTTATGAAACACCAAATGGAGGCAAGACAGTAGTGATTAAAAAGCTACCAGGTTTCCCAGAGGGTTGGACACTAAAGGCTTTACATCTTAATGATTTGCCTATCGTTCCTGGAGCGATTTAAACGATAATAGCCCAACCGTCACTATCTCCAGCAACAGTCCACCGTGAATTAAGCAGATTGTTGGAGTACCTTTGATTTCCCCCTTCAGTTGAAATGTAGTAGCCTGAAGCGTGGTCTAATTCGCCCCATGGGTCCATTACCCAGACCCCTTCCCCGAAATAACCGTATACACAGATCCAGTGCCCTGTTCCTGAAGGTGAAGATGCTGGGCCA
>MDSY01001166.1_pt1 | contig 10759 bp, 9 predicted proteins | sample 811131 | NCBI WGS metagenome assembly MDSY01 (sample SAMN05326643, study PRJNA326480) | marine metagenome | isolation source: seawater | place: Atlantic Ocean: South West | collected 2010
ACAAAGAGAATTTTGTAGAAAATGGAAAAATCAAGAAGAGGTAACCGTCAAAGGGTCGCATTTTATTCAAGAAGACTCTCCAAAAGATATTGGTCAAGCAATATCAAGCTGGTATCAAAAAATTTAAATTATCAAAATGACATTAAAAAAAAAATATCACGATTTTGGTGGAGGAAAAGTTTCTTATATAGAATGGAGTGATGATTTATCATTGCCAGGCTTTCAATTTTGTCATGCAACAGGTTTTAATGCCCTGACCTATAAAAAACTTTTAGAACCACTTTCCAATTCATTCCATATTAGAGCAGAAGATGCTCGGGGTCATGGTTTTACTAAAACCAATGCAGTCCCTAGTTCATTCTATGATTGGAAAGTCTATCGCGATGATTTAATTCTCTCTGTTGAAAGTTTTGTTAAAATAAAAGGTAACCCAATAATCCTTGGGGGTCACTCCATGGGAGGAGCTTCGGTTATGCAAGTGGCTGCCGAAAGACCTGATCTTGTAGCAGGAGTTGTTCTTATCGAACCAGTTTTAATATCGAATATGAACCTTAATATTCTCAAAATAGCCAAAAAGTTTCCTATCACTAAATCTATTCCAGTTATTAAGGAAATGACATCTAGATCTGATAGTACCTTAAAAAGAAGGGTAGAGTTTCCAAGTAGAGAAATGATAATAAAATCATATACTGGTAGAGGTGCTTTTGCTACTTGGGAAAAAGGATTTTTAGAAGACTACATAGACGGCGGAACAGAAACTAATAATGATAAAATAAAATTAACATGCGATCCTAAATGGGAGGCTGCAACTTTTGCCTCTTGGAAACATAACGCGATGGATTCCATAAAAAAAATATCATGCCCAGTAACTCTATTACAAGGTGAGGCAGGCTCTACTACAAGAAATACAGGGGTTAGACTTTTGAAAAAGCAAGATCCAGAAGGTGAATTTAAAATTATAAAAAATTCTTCTCATTTTCTTCCTATGGAATTTCCAGAAATTGTTCAGCAAGCAATAATTAAAATAAATTCCAGACTTAATGCTTAATCATAAATAAATTAAAAAAAAATTTTTTAATTTAGTTTCTTGAGTTAAGATAAATTCAGAGGGAAATTATGGATGAGAAAAATAACGCTATAAATGAGGTTGAGGAAAATGAAATTGAAGCTCCACCTGTTGTATTAGAAATTAAAAGAGATGATAGTAATTTAAATCTTTTAAGGGATCCAAAAATCAAAATAGATAAAGATGTTAATACTGATAAAAGTATTGTTTCTAGTCAATTGCCAAAAATAAATCCAACCATAATCACCGACTACAAAGAAGAAAATAAAATTTCAGAAGATATTAATTTCATTGGTGCATTAGAAGGGTTTATTGTTCTTATACTCATATGTATGATTGTCATTGGCTTATCTAATTTATTTAAAAAAGACTAATCTTTCAAAATACATTTTCCATTATTAATAACCATTATATTTCTCGCTTTAACCCAAGATTGAAAAGATACCTCACTTCCATCAACCCATATTTCAGTAGAAATCTTTTCTCCAGGAAAGACTGGTGAAGAAAACCGAACATCAAATTGCGTAATCAAAGAGCTATCATATTTACAAACTTCTTTAATAATAGACCTACAAGCTGTTCCATACGAACACAGCCCATGCAAAATAGGTTTTGGAAATCCAGCTGCCTCAGCAACATCAAGATCTGAGTGAAGTGGGTTTCTGTCGCCAGATAGTCTATATAGCAAAGCTTGATCGGGACTGGTATCTAATTCACTTATAATGTCTGGTTTTCTATTTGGAATTTGATGAGGCTCAGGTGATCCATCCTTTGGTCCCCCAAAACCTCCATCTCCTCTTGCAAAAGTGGTGCCACCAAGTGTACAAAAAAGTTTACCTGACTCTTTTTCTTTAATATCAACTTCTGTAACTAGAAGAGCACCTTTATCTGCGCCCTTATCAATAACATGAGTTACCCTAGAATCTACAAGTATATTGGCTGAAATAGGAAGAGGCTCATAAATTTTTAATCTTTGTTCTCCATGAACAACCATAAGATAATTAATTCCACTATCACGCATATGGCCTGCCCCCCAAGCTATTACTGTAGCCATTGAAGGTATTGTTTTTAGATTCTTTTCATATACAAAATCTAATTCATCTCTATTTAAAGGGTCCTTTCCAAAACCTATTCCTAAAGCATATAGCATTGTATCATTATCAGTATAGGAATACTCAACATCTTTGGTTTTTAAAGACATAATTTTATCATAATCAATAGCCATAATTTTCTCCTAAAAAAATATAGAAAAACATGCTAACAAATAAGTAGCAAGATAGAATTTTTAAAAATTTAATAGAAAAAGAGGAATTCATGACAGATACATTAATAGAAAAAAAATTTGAATGTTTTAAAATAGATATTGAAAACAAAATTGCACATATTATTTTAAATAGACCAGAAAAAATGAATAGTATGCCTCCATCGTTTTGGTCAGATCTTCCAAAAATTATTAATGAAATAGATCAAGATGTATTAGCTAGAGTTATAGTGATATCCTCAACTGGTAAACATTTTAGTGCGGGAATGGATTTATCTGTTTTTAGTAACGCCGATTCCCAACAAAAAAAAGAAAAATCATCAATAGACTCAGGAAGACAAAAAGGTAGTTTTTATAAAAACCTACTAAAGCTTCAAGAAACATTTAATTGTATTGATAATTCAAGAATACCAGTTTTAATGGCTATACAAGGCGGGTGTATTGGCGGTGCAGTTGATTTTGCATCAGCATGTGATATGCGATACTGCACTGAAGATGCTTTTTTCTGTATACAAGAAATAAATATAGGAATGACTGCAGATGTTGGAACCTTTCCAAGACTGCCACACCTTCTTCCCCTGGGTTTAGTAAAAGAACTTGCATTTACCGGAAGAAGACTTCCTTCAAAAGAAGCAAAAGAAACAGGGCTAGTAAATAATATTTTTTCTTCACATGAAGAAATGATTAGAGAGGTAATGTTGATAGCAAAAGAAATTTCTAAAAAATCTCCTTTGGCAATTTGGGGATCTAAAGAAGCTATTAATTATACTAGAGGAAGGACAATAGAGGAAGGCCTTAACCAAATAGCATTATGGCAAAGCGGAATGTATAATCCAAAGGTTGATATGATGGAGGCACTAGGGTCTCAAGCAGAAAATAAGGAACCTGACTTTGAGGACCTCTATCCATTAAAAAAAGATTTTGGGCTTTAGTCTTAAAAAAATTTTCTTGCTACAATTAAAAAACTTGTATCGAGATTACTTCTTTTAATATGTTCTCTATCTTTAATGACTGAAAAAGATACTAATGTTTTTATAAAATTTTTCTCATAAGACCAAATAGTTTCAAAAAGAAGCTCTCTTCCGGATGGTAAAATAGAAAGCTTGGTTTGATTATAAATAATCTCACCATTAGGCTTTCTTCCGACAGGTAGATTAAAGGTCATCTCAGTTTTTTCTATTCTTGGGTCTTGTTTTATACGAAAAGATAAGACATCGTTTCTAAGAAAGAAATTTTCTTTGAAAATACCTAAATCAAAATTGCTTTCTATCACACTAGAAATTTTACTAGCAAATTGGCTTGAATTTATATTGTTTACCTTCGCTAAACTTATAGTACTAAAAAATTTCCAATCACTCTTTAAGTTTTTATTAAAGTTAAAAGCCGAAAAATAACTTTTACCATCTTTTACGCCTGCAAAAGCTCCTTCAAAATTATTATCAAGAAATCCGTCCTTGTGATTCATAAAGCCAAAAATAAAATTTCTTTTATAATTCGAAGATTTTTTATTGCCAATAGAAAATGATGCGCCGTTTGTTTTCCCATCATGTTGTAATAAAAAAGTAGGCTTTAAAAACCATTCATCCGCTCTACGAGACCCCGAAAAAAAATTAACTTGGAGTACTTCTGATTTTATATTTTGAGAAACCCCTATATTAAATCCTTCTTCTGATACTTTGGTCCAAGGAACAAGAAATGCCTGGTCGTCCTGAAAGGCCCTACTAGTTATATGAAGTAATTTATCATCAAAGAAATTCATTGAAGGATTCATTCCATAAGATAGGAAATAGTCCCTATCTTCATAAGAATAATTGATTTTGGCATCATGAAGTCTATAACCAAAAACTCCTTCAGAATTTAAAATAGACTGCCAAGATGATTGAGAGTCTAAGTTATTGAAAGAAGAGGTATATATATTTTTATTAAAGTTAAAGATTTTTTTAGAATTTATTGATGATGGAATTTTTGTATTTACAAAACTATTGGCCTCAATAAGAAATGGAGCACCAAGAGCATCAAAAAAAGATACAGTATGTTCTCCCAAGGCTATTTCAAGACTATCTCCAAAAGATTTACCAATCGATATATACGACTTATCTAGGGGAATACTCTCATCATAAATTGTCCCACGGGTATAAAAAAGAGGTAGCCCAACTGGGGAGGCAGCGGCTCCAAGGTCCAACAAACCTTGTCCATATATTTCTTTATTAGCGTACTCGCCACTTTTATTGGCAGTATCATATAATCTTTGTAAGACTTGAGAATGAGATAAGCTTCCTTTAAAAAGTTCAAATAAAACCGCTAAAGAACCTGTTACATGCGGAGCAGCAAATGATGTTCCTGATCCTGATAAGTAAGCCTCATTTGGAAAATTTTCTAAATAATCTAATACATCTTGGCCAAATCCTGCTTTTTGCTCTTCCGATAATGAGACAAAAAGATTATTCGATATTGCCAAAGGAATCCTTACCCCAGGAGCCGCAATACAAAACTCTTTAGTTACGCCACATCTATTTGAAAAATCAGCAATTACTCCATCAATATTAACCGCAACTACTGCTACATTATTAGTTACTAAATCAGGAAAATAAAAACCCAATCCAGCTAAAAGTCCTGGATCAGATGCAGAGACTTTATCACCCTCTTTATTAATAATTCCATTATAATTTCCAGCAGACCATACGAAGATTGTGTCTTGTTCTTCTCCCAATGTCTTAATAAATTTTGGAAAAGTATTTGAAAGAAGATCCTTTGAATAATCTGTTATCTGACCAGTAAAACCAAAGCTATTATTAACAACATCGGTCTTTGAAGAAATATCTTTATAAAATAAAGATTCTCTCTCATCATAAGCTGCCCAGTTAAATCTTTCTATTGCAAGCGGTTCATATTCTCCATCAGATGGCGGAGAACCTAATTCAATAGCAATAAATAATATTTGGGAATCAAAGGCAATTCCATGCATATTTTTTGGTATTGGACTATTGTCTTTTCTTCCTGCTATTATAGAAGAAGTTGCAGTTCCATGAAATTTTTCTAAAGGAGTGGGCTCTCTGTTACCGCTGTATGTCAGCACACTGTCTGGGTGTAAAATACCTTCTTTAAGAAACTCATGATGGCCCCAATCTAAGGCTTCATCAATCACACCAATAATAATACCCTTACCTGTTCCGCCTAATGAATATGCACTTGAAGCATTTATTGAGTCCAACCCCCATTGCGATTTATATTCTGGAGTTTCAAAGTTTTCTTTCGGCACATAGGGATTAATTTGGATTTTATTCTCATTAATATTACTTTTAACAATAGGTATTGAGGAGACCGAGGAAGGCGAACTGCCGCCTCCACAATTAGAAAGAAATATTACTAGAAATATTATATTTATAAATTTAATTATTTTCATCATATCAGGGTTCTTTTGACCATACTGCAGAGGCTGTGACTATAATATTTTTATTTTCTAATAGAGTAGTTTTTAAAAACAGTACATCCTTACTTTTTTTTTCAACGCAGGTCTTTACTTTTATATCAGAAATATTTTCAACAAACCCATCGTCTACTTGCTCTAGGTCAATATTAATTGATAGAAGCCTTATTTTTTTAGAAAAAACTTCACTAGCATATATTCCCATATCATCAACTATTATAGAGAAATAGTTGTGTTTTTTATGATTATTTGACAAAAAAACTCCTTGTACGTAAGACTTAATTGACTCTTTAAAAATAAGAAAGAAAGTATATGATTATAACATCGTTTATAAAGTAGTTTTTAAATAATAATATTGTTTATATATAGGGTGTTTAAAAAAATTTAACTAACCGGGAGATGGTAATGACAAAAGAAGCAGTTATAGTTTCAACAGCAAGAACAGGACTAGCAAAATCAGGGCGCGGAGGATTTAATATCACTCACGGTGCAGCAATGGCTGGGCATGCAGTTAAGCACTCAATTGAAAGAGCAAAACTAGACCCCAATGAAATTGAAGATGTTATAATGGGTTGTGGAACTCCTGAAGGAGCTACTGGACAAAATGTTGGAAGATTAGCTGCAATTTGGGCTGGCTGCCCTGTGACAACATCAGGTGTTACTGTAAATAGATTTTGTTCTTCCGGGCTTCAAACTATCGCCATGGCTGCAGGAAGAGTTTTAAATGAAGGTGCCCAGGCTGTAGTTGGTGCTGGAGTTGAGTCAATTTCCTTGGTTCCAATGCAAGGAATTAATTTTAATAATATAACGGAAGAGAAGCTTATGGAATCGCATCCGGCACTTTGGATGCCCATGATTGAGACTGCTGATATTGTTGCTAGTAGATATAATATATCTCGCGAAAGTCAGGACGAGTATTCTCTACAAAGCCAGCAAAGAACAGCTGCCGCTCAGAAGGCCGGTTTATTTGATAATGAAATCGTTCCTATGGAAACTAAAATGAAGGTAGTTAATAAAGAAACTGGTGAAGAAAGTATAGAAGACTATGTTGTTGACAGAGATGAGTGTAATAGACCGTCAACAACTCTTGAAGGTTTATCTCAGCTAAAGCCTGTCAGAGGTGAGGAGCATTTCATTACTGCAGGAAATGCATCTCAACTATCAGATGGAGCAGCCTCCGTTGTTGTAATGGACTCAAAGTTAGCTGAACAAAAAGGTTTAGAGCCTCTTGGTGCGTTTAGAGGTTTTGCTGTAGCTGGTTGCGAACCTGATGAAATGGGGATAGGTCCAGTATATGCAATACCAAGATTGCTTGAGAGAAATAACCTTACTGTAGATGATATTGACTTATGGGAATTAAATGAAGCCTTCGCTAGTCAAGCCCTGTATTGTAGAGATAAGTTAAATATAGATAATGAAAAACTAAATGTTAATGGTGGCTCAATATCTATAGGACACCCCTTCGGTATGACTGGAGCTAGATTGGTAGGACATATTCTTCTTGAAGGAAAAAGAAGAAAAGCCAAAAATGTTGTTGTTACAATGTGTATTGGCGGCGGAATGGGAGCAGCTGGTCTTTTCGAGGTTTTTTAATCTAAGGCTCTTTAGAGGTCTGAATAACAAGCTTACCATTATTTTCCCCGGAAAATAGTTTATTCACTGCTATGGGGGCATTTTCAATGCCCTCAACAACATCAACTTTGAATTTTATCTTTCCTTCTGCAACCCATTGACCAAGAGAATCAAGGCACTCTCCAAATTGTTCAGCGTAATCTGAAACTAGAAATCCTGTGACCGTTAAAGTCTTCATTAATATATTTCTGTACATCTTAGGGCCAGTTGATGACCAATCATTATACATTGAGATTAATCCACAAACAGGAATTCTTCCAAACTTATTCATGAGCGTTAAGGCTGCATCAAGAGTTTCGCCACCAACATTGTCAAAATAAATATCAATACCCTCAGGACAGCTTTTCTTTAGAGATTCTAAAATATTTTCTTTTTTATAATTAATAACATCATCTATACCTAAATCATCCTTTAGCCACTTACACTTCTCATCTGACCCCGCTATCCCAATTACTTTACATCCCTTTATTTTAGCTATCTGACAAACAATAGAACCAACTGCACCAGCTGCTGCAGAAACCACAACCGTTTCGCCTTCTTGAGGTTTACCAATATCTAAAAACCCAAAGTATGCTGTTGGACCTGTAAATCCTAGAACAGATATGAAGGCTGTTAAAGGTAGACCTGTATCTTTAGGTACCTTAATAATATCTGACTCTGGCATAACAAAATATTCTTGCCACCCGCCATGCATACCGCCTTGAACAATTTCTCCAATTCTCACACCTTCGACATTTGATTCCTCAACTACCGCTAGCGAGCCTCCAGCCCTCATAATATCCCCTATCTCAACTGGTTCCATATATTGATCAACATCCGACATCCATATTCTATTTGTTGGGTCTAATGAAAAATAAATCGTCCTAACAAGGATTTCATTATCTTTAATTTCTGGAATGATATCATCAACTAACTCAAGATCTGTTGATTCTATTTCACCAGATGGCCTTTGCTTAAGGCGCCAAGATTTAAATGTTCGATTTGAGTTATTCATTTTGATACCTCTATTGAAAATAAATTAAATAAGAAAATATAATTTCGAGTGTTTTTAGCTAAAAGTCAAAAAAAACAAAAAAAAATGACTTTTTTATTTTTTCGTTATTGACCTCTGTGACGAACAGGCTACTATATTTTGTGTTAGGGCACGTTTCATACTCTATTTGTAGTAGTAAATACTAAAGATAGGACGTCAAAATCTAAGGTGTGTTTCGTTCTAAACGTTATTTTAAATTGCCGTTATAAGCAATAATGCAACATATCAGTTGTAAGGAGTGTCTGACTCTCTTTAAAACAGACAGACTATAGGGGTATCGGGGATACTATAAGGGATATATAAATGCTTATGAATAAACCAGAAAAACAAAAAAGAACCAACACAGATAAAAAGAGGACTCCAACTCCTGTAATTTCTGGTTATACTGAAGACGAAATGGAAGAAATATACTCATTTGCACAATCAAAAATTGGAGAAAAGCCATCTGTAGGGCTTACAGATGAGCCTCGAATGGATTTTCGGATTGCCGATAGAGCAGTCCAACATACTGACAAAGGGAAAAGAGTTAAGATAGATCCATCAAGAGATTCTCTTCTGACAGACTTTGGTAGAGAGACGCTTGAAGATAGATACTTATTGCCAGGTGAAACATTCCAAGATCTTTTTGCTCGAGTAGCGTCCTTTTATGGCGACAATCACGAACATTCGCAACGACTGTATGATTATATATCAAAATTATGGTTCATGCCTTCCACACCTGTTTTATCAAATGGTGGCACGGGTCGAGGTCTTCCGATATCGTGTTTCTTAAATGAGGCAAATGATAGCTTAGGTGGGATAGTTGATCTCTGGACTGAAAATGTATGGCTAGCGTCTAAAGGTGGGGGGATTGGATCTTATTGGGGAAATTTAAGGTCTATAGGAGAGCCAATAGGCGGTGTAGGAAAAACAAGTGGTATTGTTCCCTTTATTAGAGTAATGGATTCGCTAACTTTAGCTATTAGCCAAGGCTCATTAAGAAGGGGGTCGGCAGCGGTATATCTTCCAATAGATCATCCTGAAATAGAAGAATTTATAGAAATTAGAAGGCCAACAGGAGGAGATCCAAACCGTAAAGCTCTGAATCTTCACCACGGTATACAAATTACTGATGCTTTTATGAGAGCTGTCGAAGAAAATACTGATTGGGACTTAAGAAGTCCTCATGATCAATCAGTTCAAAAGACCGTGTCAGCTAGATCACTGTGGATAAGAATGCTAACAGCAAGAATTGAAACTGGGGAACCGTACCTCGTCTATAAGGATACTGTGAATAATCTAAGACCAGAGCATCAAAAGTTAGCCGGATTAGAAATAAAAACTTCAAATCTTTGTAGTGAAATAACTCTGCCGACAGGCATTGACCATCATGGAGAAAACAGGACTGCAGTATGCTGCTTATCATCAGTAAATCTAGAGAAGTTTTTTGAGTGGGAAAATGAAAAGGATTTTATTCCCGATATTATGAGGTTTTTAGATAACGTTCTTCAGGATTTTATCGATAACGCACCAGATACAATGAAGAGTGCTGCGTATGCTGCAATGCGGGAACGTTCTGTTGGACTAGGCGTTATGGGACTGCATTCATTCTTTCAAGCTAATAATGTTCCTTGGGAAAGTGCTGTTGCCAAATCTTGGAATAAAAAAATATTTAAGCATATAAAGGCTCAGGCTGATCAAGCCTCTGTAGATCTAGCAAAAGAAAAGGGTGCATGTCCTGATGCTGAAGAATATGGAATAATGGAAAGATTCTCAAATAAAACTGCTGTTGCACCAACAGCATCTATATCAATAATATGTGGTGGCTCAAGCCCGGGTATTGAGCCTATTGCCGCGAATGTTTTTGCTCATAAAACACTCTCAGGCACATTCACAGTTCGAAATCGACACCTTAAGATGATGCTAAAAGAAAAAAATCAAGATAATGATGAGGTTTGGTTATCAATTTTATCAAATCGTGGATCAGTAAAGGATCTAGATTTCTTATCTCAACACGAAAAAGATGTATTTAAAACTGCATTTGAGATTGATCAACGATGGTTAATTGATTTAGCCGGTGATAGATCAAAAATGATTGATCAAGCCCAATCATTAAATGTTTTTTTGCCTGCAGATAGTGATAAATCCTATCTTCACGAGGTTCATTATTCCGCTTGGAAAAAAGGTGTAAAGAGTTTATATTACTGTCGATCTCTCTCTCTGCAAAGAGCTGAAAATTCTTCAAATCAACCAAATAAGATTGAAGTTAAAACCCTTGAAGACGTTGCAGCTGAATCTAACCCTAATGACTATGACGAATGTCTAGCATGCCAATAAGGAATAATTATGTCACTTCTTGAA
>MDSY01151427.1_pt1 | contig 10757 bp, 11 predicted proteins | sample 811131 | NCBI WGS metagenome assembly MDSY01 (sample SAMN05326643, study PRJNA326480) | marine metagenome | isolation source: seawater | place: Atlantic Ocean: South West | collected 2010
TCCTTGGGTAAGTTATACTGACTTAGATTACATTGATTCCATCGGAAAAGGAAAATACTATTACAACAAGAAGACTGGTGAAACAACTACAAAACGTCCTGAAGGATTAAGTATAGAGGACAGCTATTGGTGGCGCTCTATACGCGAAAGTTATGAAAAATCCAAAGAATCTGAAAGTGATGACGAATCTGAAGAATCTGAAGAATCTGAAAGTGATGATGAATCATTTGATAACTATTATAGCATATTGAGAAAACGACAAAGACGATAAAAATCATAAAAAATAATAGAGCTTTTGTGTTTTTTTTCTATGATAATATAAATTTAAGAACGACTAGCCATAAGTCTTTCACCACTAGCATTAAGACCAATTAATAAAGCCACCAATAATACTGCTACTATTATTCCAATAGTAGGTGTAGAAACACCACTATAACCTTCCTTAACCTGTGTAGTCCTTGCGCTTAACCTAGCGCCTATTAATGGCATTATAAATAATAGACCATAAAATGCAAAAACAAGCATAATCATTTGAATCAATTCCATTATATAAGCATAACATAAAATTTATGCTGGTCTAAGCAATAAAGTATTATCCAATTCTTTTCTAAGACATGTTATTTGCAACTCGATTAATACAGAATCATCATTCCCGAAATCGATAATCGCACCACCAGGAGATTGAATATTAAATGTTAACCTTGAAACTTCTATTCTTGGTGAAAATATTTTTGTCATATGATTTTCTTGTCCAGAATTTACAACAGATTCAAAATTCTCTTTAAATTCATAATAGGCGTAATTACCTATTATTTTTGGGTCTATCAAACATCCAAAAGAATTATTCATATAGCTATTTGTTCCGCTTATATTGGAACCTAACTCATTTATAACGAGTAATAAATAGGGGTGACTTAAAACAGTATATGGTATTATCACTTTTTTTATAGTTATTGAATGTACATCCGCAAAACTTCTATAAATAGAATTTGCTTGTTCCTGAGATGATAGATTTACGGAAGACGGTCCTAAAGTAAAATGGAACGGATTATTAGATGGCCAATGATCAATATCCCTGTCTTTTGAATCTACAAGTACATGATATGTTTTATAGTTTAGATTTGGTGTCAATTCGTGATAAAATTTGGGTTCCTCTTTTTTCATTATTGGTTTTTTTTCTTTTTCAAAATCTAATGATCTAAGAGCTTTTACTTGCTTTATTCTCTGTATGACTGGAAATATCTGTTTGTGAATATTTCTTACCTTAGCAACTGTAACTGTCCCTATATCTATCTCATATATTGGATCATCTGCAAACTTAGAAATCATTTTATTCAAATCATTGTAAGTCAACCATTCATATTCATCACCATATTTTTTAAACAATATCTGTGTAATTAGATCTAAGTTATTCATCTGTAACAATTATATATCCCATTCACAAAAAACATTGACATATTACCACACTAAAAAAATGATTTATTTTTTGAGTATAAGGAGTTTCCTATATATAAGGATATTTAGTATAAAGATACCTGAAAATATGACCACATTTAATAGAAACTTAACGGATTTAAACATTTCAACGCTTGTTTACATGTTGGACACAAATATTGTTATTGATCCAGATAAACTTGAAAAAATTTTTACAGATCTTGAACCGATCTCATATAGCAATCCTATTGATGGTGTTATTAAAATCTCTGTTCGAGGAAAGACGAAAGGACTATGTAAAAAATTAGTATTTCGTCGCTCATATACGCAGTCAAATCAAGTAAAAAATTTTAGAAATCAAGTTAGTTTCTATGTAAGAATTATTGATCAAATGCCAATTTATATTAAGCAAGTCCCATTTGATATGGAGGTAGGTTTCTTTCCAAGAAATGAAGATTTTAGTACACTTATTGGTAAGAACATCTTTCGTTTTAGAAAGGGACAAACCGCATTCCAATTCAAAAAAATTACAATTCAATTTGACAAGGATGTTAATGTTGGAGATAACATCAATCTTTTCACATCTGTTACAAGAAAGTCACAAGAAAGTCAATTAAAATGTATTAATTACAAATTAACTGAGAAAGACATTGATTCTGGATATACATCTTTTGATTTTCCCACAGGATGTTATGCACACACTCTCTATATTAATTGTGATATGAAGATTCAGGTTGATATTGATTTTGTAGTAGAAGTAAACATGTTCATGTTTACATCTGGAAAAATTAAGATTGCTGGATGTACTCAAGAACCCCAAATTGATAGAGCAATGGATGTTCTGATGAATTACATGGAGAATCATCTCGGAAAAAATACAATGCGTGAATTATTTGGAAAAGATAAGGATGAATTTCGGATTAAGTCTAAGAATCCGGTCATGATTAACAGTGATTTCGCAGGTACATATGAAATCAAAAGATATGAACTTGATACATTAATTCGTGATAAATATAACGTAATGTCATCATTCGAACCATGTACGCATCCTGCAGTAATTATCAAATACTATCACAATTCTGCATATAATGATGGAAATGGTACGTGCCTTTGTACAAATTACTTCAATAAACCGCATAAATGTACTGGACGTGGCAATGGTAAAGAAGCAGGACAATGCAAAACTGTTACAATTCTTGTGTTCCAAAGTGGAAAGGTTATCTTAACAGGAGGTAGACATTTGGATCAGGTTAATTCCGGATACAAATTTATCCAAAATGTGTTACAAGATAATGAAAAAGAACTTCGTCGAGTATAATAGGGGATATGAACAAAAATAAAACACAAATAAAGGGTATCGCATTCCATGGTTCTGGTGGACTTTTATGGTATTACATGGGAATCGCACAATTTATACAAGACAATTATGATACATCTGATTTACAATTTTGCTCCGTATCAGGCGGATGCTTACCCGGTGTTTTTTTATCCAGCGGACTATCAATTCAAAAAATATGGGAAGAATGCTTCATACCTTGGATTAATGATCTTAACCAGTTACCCTCAAAAGGAGCTATACTTCCAACATTCACGGATCAATCTATGAAAATATTGCTTAAATATCTCCAAAAATCTATAACAGATGAAGATGAAATCTTAAAAAAAATCAACACTCATTTATCTATTCGAATGACTAAATTAAGCCTCTTTAATGGAGGACAAATTTATATTAATAAGTGGTCTTCATTAGAAGACATTATAAATTGTGTTACTGCGTCATGTTGGCTACCTGGCATTTTTGGTAAATTAACTAAAACATATAAGGGATCCGAATATATGGACGGTGGATTCCCACACTCTATAGAAGATAAAGGAGAAGATTGGCTACATATTAAAATTACTACATTTCAGGATATTTCACAAGATGTTAAAACATTATTATACCTAACTTCTCTTTACACAATAGGTAATGTTACCATTGCTCAAGAACTTTATAACTTGGGCTATACCGACTCTCATAAAAATGTTGAATTTTTTGACGGACTTTCTCCTACCTCCTGATTTTTATCTACCTCATGGGTCTTGTGTATCTATTTCTACAAATTCACCCATTAATTCATCTATTATAGCTCTTACAGCACTTGCAATTGTATTTCTGGATGAATATTCAATATTATTTACCGTATTAACATTTCTCTCTATATCCTCAAGACAAGGCTTGAATAATATTCTATGCTCCGGATTGAATTCATATATATAAATCTCTATCTCTCTTGGTAATCTACACAACAAGTCCATTATTAATATTAAAAAAATGAATCATTCTTATTAAACTTTTACAAGACGAATGCCGCAAAAAATTTCATACAAACAACTTTTACCTAAACTTGGCGTTGCAACTCTAAAGATAGAACAGAAACAAATTATCACAGCCGTTTTAAACGGTAAAGATACTTTGTGTATCTTACCCACGGGATTTGGAAAGAGTTTATGCTATGTTTTACCACATATGTTAACAAAACGCAATGTTGTTATTGTTTCTCCACTTGTTTCATTAATTCGAGATCAAGAACAAAAATACATGAACGTTTGTAATACATTCGTTATACAAGGAAATAGAATCGCTTTTAATGGGGAAAATGGTATTGATGTCAGTGACGATATTCAAAAAGGTAAAAAAACAGCTTTAATATTCATTACTCCTGAAAAATTACTCTATAAAAAAGATTGGATTTCATCACTTGATATTCTAACCATCGCAATTGATGAATGTCATTGTATCACTGAATGGGCAAATTTTAGAAAAGGATACCAAGAACTAAGCTCAATTGTTACTTGGTTTATTGAAAGACCACCACTCATTTCATTGACAGCTACCGCTACATCAAGTACCGTCAATACTATTTCACAATTCTTTAAACTGAATAATCCTCTTCTAATAAGAGTCTCTGCTATAAGAGATGATCTCTATTTAATTGTAGAACAAAAAGATGGAATCGCAAAAGATCTCAAATATATGGGAGATATTGCCAAGGGTAAAACGATCATCTACTGTAAAACAAGAAAAGATACAGAAAAAGTTGCGGATCGTTTAAGATGCCCAGGAGGAGTTGCACATTATCACGCCGGAATGACAAATAAAGAACGTCTTGAAACGCAAGATGGTTTTGCAAGCGGAAAATATAGAGTTATTGTTGCTACTATCGCATTTGGAATGGGTATAGACCAACCCGATATATCTACTATCATCCATTATGGAATGCCTAAAGATATTGAATCATATTGCCAAGAAATTGGTAGGGCTGCAAGATCACCAGACATACAGGGTACATGCTATCTATTGTGGGGTAAATCTGATTTCATTGTCAATAAGACCTTTATCAATAACATATATGACCCACAAGAAAAGGCATACCAACAGAAAAAATCATATGCCTTGAATCGTTATATTAACAATATAAGTGCTTGTAGAATGGCATTTATAGAACATTATTTCGATCCAGAATCAAAACCCCAAAAATGTATGAAATGCGATATTTGTACTGGATATAAGAGAAAATCTGTTCCTATTCCCGGAACAATATTTCTAAATATTTAGAATTGAGGTATATTTGATTTAATTTCCCCCTTATCATCCAATAGTAAAGATGTAGAAGATAGTGTTGGAGCTGTAGCTAAATATCCAAACGGTATAAACTTTTTTTGCTCTTCATTTTTACAAGCCTTCTCGATTTCATCTTTTACAATACTCTTTTTCTCCTTTTCCTTAATATCTTCTTTCTCCATATCTTATATATTATATTATAATAATGCCCTATACTGGTATATGTATATTCCTTCTGATATCTATCTCATTATTAATCTTACTAACGCTTAAAAATAACCATATATCCGAAAGTTTTGAAGAAGAAAATATGTCAAAATATTTTACAGAGGACAAACATAAGAAATATCCTCAGTATGAAACAAAAAAAAACACTATTTTTGTATCTATTGCAAGTTACAGAGATTTCGAATGTTCAAAAACAGTCCAGTCTCTATTTGAAAATGCAAATGAACCCAACAATATATTTGTTGGGATATGTTCACAAAATTCCTCATCACCAGATGAAGAATGTTTACCTGATAACTTCAAATATTCTAACAATATTCGAATTCATAAATTAAAACATACTGAAGCATTAGGACCAACGTATGCCAGATATTTATGCTCACATTTATGGAAAGGAGAAGAATTTTATCTACAAATTGATAGTCACATATTATTCGATAAAAACTGGGATAAAACAATACTGAATATGTACAAACAATTACCTCACAAAAAATGTGGATTCGTCGGATATCCACCAAATTATGGTCAAAACCCAGCAGAAAATCCTTCTTATATATGCTCATCTCATTTTGAAAAAATTAACGATCAAGAAGGTACTTTTGATATCGTTTCAGAAGCAAGGATTATATCCAAACCAGATAGAAAAGGAAATGCTTTCATGACTCCCTATTTTTCAGCTGGTTTCTTTTTCTGTAATGCATCTTTCTTATATGATGTACCTTACGACCCATATCTACCTTATTTATTTCAGGGAGAAGAACCATTGATGGCTATAAGGTTATATACGAGCGGATGGGATATGTATAATATTCCAGTGCCAATCTGTACACATAACTACGCAGATCATGAAACACAAAACGATCAAGCTCGTAAACCCAAATTTTGGTCCGATAATTCCCACATTAACTGGCAAAGTATACAAAACTGTTCAAAGAAAAGATACTTCAAAATTATTGGACAAAATGTACAATGTAAACCAGAATCCTTAATACATATTAACTATTATGGTTTAGGAAATCAACGTACCCCACAAGAATATTATGATTTTGCTGGTATAAACGTAAAAGACAAACAAATTGAATCAAGATGTAATTCTAAATACGACGCCAAACTCAAAAAATGGATACCAATGACAGAAATCAATACCGATAATAAGGATATCTGGAAATCCTAATTCAAAAGAACCTTTTTGTTCCATTATAAACTATAAAAAATAGTCCTGTTAAAGGCACTAAATATATCATCGCCCTCAACATATCCTTTAACTCATCCTTTATAGTATTCTCCATTTCATATTCCGAGTCAGAATCAGAATCCGATTCAGCTGTTTTTCTTTCTGTTTCATCCATACTAATATCTATTAACTGTCCTTTAATTACTCTAAACAACTCAACCATTCACAAATCGGAGGATCAATTAATATACTCCTCCAGAACTTGTACAATATATTTTATGAATTTTTAGTCCGATTTATTTTTTCGTGAGGTAATTGTGCTTGATTTTCTTCGTCTTGTTAAAGACTTCTTCCCCTTTAAGGATTTTAAAACATTTTGTGAATTTCCCTTTTTTGTAAAACAGAAAATTGGTTCCGCTATAACTTTTTTACCATACCACATTGTCGACATTTTTCTATATCCGATTACTCCTACAAGAGCTATATCCGGATGATTAGATTCAACATATTTAATCATTAAATCGGTATATATAGCTCCCCTTTTGGTATTATCTCCTATATTTAAACAGAAAATTCCCTTATCATTCAGTATTCTAAAAGAATTATCAATAACCGGATATAGAAATTTCTTTAAATATTTATCTACATCTCCTTTATAACGATAAGGCGCTTGATTTATAGGAGTACTTGTCGTATCGTATACTTCCAGATCTAGATATGGGGGCGAAGATATAATCAAATCAAACTTATTATCGAGAGTCGGCATAATATCTTCCGCCGCTCCAGTATGTATAACTAAATTTTGTTCTAAGTTATTATATTTTTTTGATAATTTGTATTGTTCTATATATTTTGGTTTAGCATTTTCTCGTGGTTCTATAAGAGTTATGTTCTTAACACTTTTTGATGCTAAAAATCCAGCTAATCTATCACCCCATCCTGCACTAAAGTCCAAAACATTTTCTGAACCCATTTTATCGCAAAAAAATTTGGACACAAAAGGTCTAAATTGTTTAACAGTTACAATAGCACTATTATGTGCCAGACTTTCAAATAATAATCTGGATTCTGATATTCTGGGATAATGTTTTCTTAGAGATTTTGTTGCATTTTTTAACATTTCACTTTTTCCAGATTTATAATCTTCAAATACATCCCATGCGGAACGATGATGTATTGAACGAGCTGCGAAACGATCCTTCCAATGAAAATAGTTTGAAAATTTTTTACCATAATTACAAAATCCGAGTAACCCTAAATTTTTATACTTCATTTTACCCTCTTTTAATTCCCATTGTTGCTTCGAATAACATGGTTCCATTTTCATATTTTGTAATTTCTTAAAATCATTTTCTATATCATCTTTGGTTAATGTACAAAAAAGAGTTTTCCCCTTAATCTCAAAGCTCATATATATAAGTTTATATTAATTGAGAGGTCTTTTTGTTTAAGTTATTGACACTGCTTAAGCTTCTTATTACCCATATAACATTTTATCATATCCTCTATCTCAGGAGTCCGAAATTCAGCTCGAATCCCAAAGCTAGACGCCAACCATTTCTTTTCTCTTGATGTCAACAAATCATATTGGGGCAATTGGTCAGCCTTCTCGCGCGCGTACGCCTCGCGAATTGCCGCCGTCGTCGGAGCCGCCGCGAGCCGAAGCGCCAAGTAGTCCGTGTGCGCCGGCGCGCAATAATTCCGCCGGTCCATACGGGCTTTGTATCGCATATCATCCAGAGTTTCATTATCTGATTCGTATTCTGATGAGCATCGCCCCCTCTTAGTAGGAGGCAGCTCTTGGCGTCATTCGAGCAGCTCGTCGACGGACAGGAGGTGGAGCTCGGGCACCTCGGCGAGCGTCGGGCTCTCGTGGACCGACGAGTCGCGCGGCGACAGCGTGTAGCCGCGGCTCGAGCTGCTGGCTTCGACCACATCCTCTTTGGACGGTTCATTGTTATTGACCAAGTTTTTCTTGTTTAAAGGACAGGAATGGTGACTTATCCGCATATGTGATATTGAACCACATTTACACGGTTTCCTGCTCTTCTTCAAAACTTTAGAGTCTTCGCGACTGAAACTGGACTTTGGAAGAATGTTTGCATCATATATTGGGTCTGGACTGTAATATGTGTTACAACATTTAACTAATTTAGTTGAAAAGTATAACCAAATATCACCACTCGAAGGTTTCTCATCCGAATAGACAAATAAATGTTCCACTTGATTGTCTCGCGCATCTGAACCCTGGTCTCGTGACCACTTACGATAACCAGGATGAGACCTTTTAAGTGAAGCCTTCTGTAGATTGTCTGGTTCGAAATCACAGCGTACACTCAATATACCATTATCAACCTTAGTTTTAAAATCGTTTAAAACTCCTTCATCGCCATCATATAATCTCGTCAATTCATCTTCAAATGGTTTTGATTCTAATAACAGACTGTTTAAATGGTTACAAAGATGTTTGACATAAGCTCCCTTTTCTGTCTTTACGGACTTAATATTATTCAATTCTGGAGGCAGACTACCCTTCTTCAAACATATCACCGGATTATTAACATATTCAACGCCACTTACCGTAAATGTAGGAATAGAGAGTTGCTTCTTGGAATTGAATAATATTGAGTCTTTAGTCTTTTTACTTGTTACTAAATTATTTGCTTTTAAAGCTTTTCCGCTATCTACAGCAAAATTGACCTCTTCAATCAAATCTTCCGACAAATAAATAATACCATCAAACTTTCCATTTTCCTCGCTTGGATAACCAGAAACACGTCCCGGCAATGCTTGTTCGACCGTATCTGTATTCCCATTTTTCCCAGTTTCAAATACCCATTTAATATGACTCTTATAGATAACAGAACCCATACGTAAAAGACCCTTAATAATAACAACAGTAAAGCGGTCAGGCTTATTTTTTAACTGCTCGCTGCGCATACTCTTCTTATTATTCCAGCCCTTCTGGTCAAATATCACACAATTTATATTATTCTGTCTACATTTGTCTTGAAGATTCTGAATACTTTCTTTTCCATGCATCCGAATAATACCAAATTTACGTTCTTTATTGTCCGGAACAAGTTCATTCAACAGATTTGGATTATCAACATCAAGTTTTTGAACTTTGCCTTCACGCATAAATTTTTCAAACCCCCTGTATTCATCAGTTACTTCTAAATCACAAACAAATTTATGCTGTTCTTGCTTGTCGATTGCATGAACTTCAGAATATGGTGTAGCAGAAACGGTTAGTAATTTCGGATAGAATTCTTGATTTTCTTTAGATACAGAACCGGTTGTAATACTTCCGATACCCAATTCATCAAACACTTTTTGACGAGTATTGTCTTTATCTTGAGCATAATGAGATTCATCCACAATAATCAAAACTTTCTCTTTATTTTTACGATATTGTTCCAAGTCACTCTTTAAGTCTGTCTTCATTTCATGCTGAAAATACACTTTAAAATACTTAGAATATTTGCCGAGGGTTCCTTCAATCTCCGCTTTAAGCTTATCGCGTAATTCACATTCCGCACTTCCACAACAAAGTACTATTCGACCATAGTTCTTTCTTTGAATCATTAATAATCCAAGACAGAGATATGCACCGGTCTTTCCAGCTTGAACCAACGCACGAAGTAATCCTGAATGATAAGTCTCAAAATGTTTGAAACATTCCTCAGCAGTTCTTATCTGCGGCTGTGATAACCTGTAATTTTGTATTAATTCAGAACACTTCTCTATTTCAGAAGGCTTTGCCTCTAATAGTAATTCAGCTATTCTGACATCTCGCTTAGCAAGCTTTGCCTCCGAGTCAGCAAGCTTTGCCTCCGATTCAGCAAGCTTTGCCTTTAATTCAGTGATTTCATCGCCCATATTTGCGAATATTTAAGTTTGTTGTCTTTTTGTATATAAGAAGAATAAGAAGAAGAAAGATCATTTTTTTGGAAGTTGAAGTTATTTTCTTAAATTTATTGGAAGTTGAACTTTTAGAAAAGCAAGAAAGAATAAAAATTTGGATAATATCACTCCAAAATTGTATTTAAGTATCTAAACAACTCAACCATTCACAAATCGGAGGATTAACCCACTCAAAACGAAATCCATCTAATCCTTCAGAGCTGGTCCAATATAAATTGACTTGTAAGTCTACTTCATTGGAAATCTCGAGTTTTGTTTCATTATATTCCAAACTGAAACTGTTTGACTCACTATTATTTACGATTTTTACTAAATCAGTAATCTTTCTTGATATCAAAGGAATAGAAATACGCATTTCTTTCGGTTCAACAATATCTACTCTTGCATACA
>MDSY01051340.1_pt1 | contig 10756 bp, 9 predicted proteins | sample 811131 | NCBI WGS metagenome assembly MDSY01 (sample SAMN05326643, study PRJNA326480) | marine metagenome | isolation source: seawater | place: Atlantic Ocean: South West | collected 2010
CGCCAGCTAAATACTCTCCTGCAGAAACTTTCATATCAAATGGTATGGTTCCATAATTTCTATAATAGAAATTTGCTGTTGCTGTTGTGTTTTCATAATCTAAATGTCCAAACCTCCATTCATAATCTCTCTTGCGAACATGGAAAAGCTCAAATCCAAAAGAATAATTAGTGTTTGGTTTAAAAAATAAATACTCCATTCCTGCACCTGAAAACATATCTTCAAGAATGCCACCAGAAAGCATGATATGGTGGTTATCTAAAGGAGTTAAATGATAATCGAGTTGTGCTCTTCCGATTATTACACCAGTATCTATATTTTTTAAATACTGTTTGACATCAGACCTTACTTGCGCTGGAAAGGTGTCAACTGGTGGATATATTAAGTCGTCAAGATTATCAGCCAAACTATATTTTAAGTTAGTGTTGAAGAATAAATTTCCTCCTAATATGAATTCAGTATTATTTTCAACTAATAATGCTCCTTTAAAAAATTCTTCCCTAGATGCGAGAAATGGCCTGAATTGCACACCAGTTTGAGTATTTATTGCTCTAGTTGCTTTTCTTTCATAAATTAGCTCAGAATTTCTTTTAAAGTCATCATCAAGCTCAGTGACTGCTCTAAGATTTGCAATATCAATATCTGTTTTAATATTTTTAATAATGCCAGCATCCTTTGATGATTGAGCAATGATTTCTTCTACCACTCTCATATTGGGATGTATAAATTGTGTTAATTCAAGACCAATAGATCGTGAGGTCTCAGTTATTCTTTTTACACCAATACCGTTTTCTTCAAGGTTTTGTATTAATTTGAAGTATTTGTCATCGCCCCCTCTGTCGGTTTCTGGTTTTTTATACGATGATTTATTGAATGTTTTTATGGGATTTTCCTTATAAACAAACTTTAAAGAAGCATAATCTCCTCTCTCAAAAGAAAGCCCAACACTTAGCTTATTTGTAATGACGTAATCAAATCCAAAATTATAATCATTCTTGGGGATTCTGAATGGAACCAATCCTGGTCTAACCGATGAATCATACTCAGCTTTTAATACAAGCTTATTACTAACTGCATGAGATAATCCAAAGAAAGGGGAAGCTGTTTCTCCTGAAAAGTATCTAGAAGGCTGAAAACTGCCTCCCAAACCCGTTGTATATGATGGTCTTATTAAAAATGAATCAGAGAGATATGTAAGAGGGTTCCTAAATTCGGCATCCGAACCATTCAAAAGACCAAAACCTAATCCAAAATGAAAATCAGTTTTATTGATGCCGTAACTGCCTACTATGTACTCTGAACTATAAATACCAGTCCCAGCAAAGTCATTAAGCCCTACAGCAATTGCTGGAAGAATACCCTCTTCTTTGAGTCTAAATTTAACATTAAAGCCTTTATCTTTAAAATCCTGTTCACAAACTTCATCAAAATCAGCATAACAATACGGTCGCCCTTGAACATTGGTATAAAAAAAAGAAGCCTCAAACCAATCGTATGGATTTGAGGACAAAGTTACTGTTTGATTTGGAGTGCCACCATATATTGTTACACCATGAACACCCTCATCATAAAATCTTGCAGATGGTGTATGTATTAATCCTACGATGCCATAGTTATTATAAAAATTATATTCGTAGCTATCAGCATATGTTGTATTTACAAAATATAATGTTGTAAGTAAAAGACTTTTAAAAAGTTTACTAGAGACTATTTTCATTCATCTTTATCTAATTATTATTAATTATTGATTGCTGATAAAGAAGCCAGTGTTATACCTAAGTCACCAAGAATTGAAACATAACCCTGAAGTGCCAGTCTTCTTGGCACTGATTTATCAAGCTGTCTAGGAATAAAAATTACTGAGCCTGGATAAATTTTCATTTCACTTGCTGGTGATCTTTCAAAAATATTTCTTTTTTTAGAATATAATATTGATTCTCCATTTGGATGAAGTACATATATAGATTTAAAATCTGCAGACTTTTTAAATCCACCTGATTTATTTACAAAATATTCAACATCTTCGTTTGGTGAATATATTACAGCTCCTTCGGTTGAAACCTCACCATAAATATAAACTACATTATTTTTTTCAGGAACAAATAATTCATCACCCTCTTTAACAGGGTAAAGATTTGCTGTATCTTCATCAAATAAATCTACAACAACTCTCCCATTAGATGGTGTATCTTTTATTTCTCTAGTTAGGCTAATAATTGGTGATAAATCAGTAGTGCCTGTACCACTAGAATTTTGTTCGTTTAATGAAAGTAGGTTGGATAGAAATTCATCATAAAGAACATCTTTAGATTTTTTTTCTATCATTTTTGCATCTTCATTTTTATAAATACTTCCAAAAATATATGCATTCTCAGTATAGCCTCCAGCTTTAGCAACTAGGTCATCTAAAGTTTCACCTGCCGCCATAGTATATGTTCCTGGCTTTAAAACAGATCCTAAAATTTTAGCTTTTCTGTAAGGATGTTCTCTGATGTATACTAGATCGCCATCTAGGGCTTTTATAGTTTTGAATTGGGAATCGTTTACAACAGGAATAGTTTTTAGGGTCCCATCAAGAATTCGTTCAAGAGAAATGTTTTGAAGGTCCGCGGTTCGTTTAATACCGTTAGCATACTCAACGATGGAATAAATATTTTGTTCATCTATAACTTCATAATATGCAGGTCTATTTACTGCTCCGTCAATACCAACTATATTCTTTCTTGACTCAACAAAGATGATATCACCAGACCTTAAACGTTTTTTTAAATCATATTGGCCTTCAATTAATAAATCATAAACATCCAACGATTCAATGACCATGCTATCTCTTACAAGATTTATTTCTCTCAATGATCCAAACTCACTAATGCCACCTGCTGCTGATATAGCATGCAAAATATTAGAGTTGCCAGATAAAGTGTAAATACCTGGATTCTTGGCATTGCCTGAGACTAGAATGTTAACGTCTCTAATTTCAGAAAGACTTATAAATGAGTCAGCACCAATCAATGCTGAATCTATTTTTGATTTGATTAGTCTTGAAGCTTCATATAAAGGAAGTCCTGCAACAATAATTTTGCCAATATCTGGAAGGCTTATTGAGCCATCACGATTTATAAGGAAGTCTTCAATATAGCTTTTTTGACCTACCAGCTGAACTTCTAAAATATCGCCAACATCTAATATATATCTTGAATCAGGATTCGGTTCATTAATGGGCATGAAGGTCGTTTGAAATGTATTAAAAAAATCTAGACCATAAAGTTTCAAACCGTCATTAACATTAAGATTTTGATTAGAGTCTAACCTCTGCTCAAGTTCTTTCAAATCTTCTTTCAACCTATCTCTTAATGTTTGAAGTTCCTCTTCCGATTTGAGTTTTGATGATTGTAAGTAAGGTCTATAATTATTTTCTGTATCTAATTCTTTTTTAGCATTTTTATTTTCTAAGTCACCCCTTATATCCTCGGGTAAACTCTTTAAGAAATCGGGATCTAGTTCTTGAGCATTAACAGAAACTATAATTAATGACAGCAATATTAATTTTATTTTTTTCATAATTTATTATTTTATTCCTAAAAAAAGCCTTTCAGTTAGGCCTAGTTTAACCCAGGTAATGTAATACCTTTAATTTTTTTTGAATAGTTGATTATAACACCTATTACGTCGTTTACCTCGGTTTCTGTGATTGTTAGATTGTTTGATTGAAAAATAAATCTAAAGCCGATTTTAATCTCTGCATTTTTTTCATTATTAAAATAATCAAATATAAAAACTTCCTTTAAAAGCTTATCTTCAAACTTCAATATATACTCCTCTAGCAGTTTATATTTCGAATAGTCTTTTACCGAAAATGATAAATCTCTTTTGGAATATGGCAAATCAGATATAGGCTTGTATTGAATAAAATTATCAGGTGATTTAGAAGCTTCCTTATAATTTAAAACATCAGAAGAAAAATCATCAATATCAACTTCACAGCCAATAATCTCATTTTTTATCTTTGTATTAAGAGAGTTTCTTGCTAGGACTTGAAAATCAAATTTTTCATTTGGTAAAGCTTCATAAAATATTTTAGTAAGGTGCTTTATATTAATTTTTTTTGAAAAATCTTCATAATTATTGCCCAATCTTCCACTTGCAATAATAGCGAGTCTTTTTGTCTTTTTGATTTCATTATTTTTAGAAGTATAAACATCTGCTATCTCAAATAACTTAATCGAGTCTTTTTGTCTTCTTTCGTTGAAAATTAGATTATTTAATAAAGAATTAATTATATTTGTTCTAAGATATTCTTTATTTGAATCTAGAGGATTATCAACCTTAATAGACTTATCTGATCTATCCATGACAAAAGGAGAATTAATAACTTCATAAAAACCTTGATCTAGAAGGAAAAACCTTAACTTATTCTCAATATCATAATTATTTGATATTTTACCTTTAGGAATAGTTAACTTTTTTCTTACAATATTATCGTAACCTATAATTCTAGCTACTTCCTCTGCTAGATCATTTTGAGTTTTTATATCACTCCTGTATGAAGGAACTTCAATTGAGCAATTATTTTTATTGAATCCAAGTTTTATTAAATGATTCAGATATTGATCTTCGCTTATATCAATTCCAATAATTTTATTAATTTTATCTACTTTAATAGGAATTTCATGAACTTTATTGTGATCAGATGTAAAAGAAATAAAAGATATATCTTTTATATTTGAATGATCGCTAACTATATTAATAAACCTTCTAATAACCATGTCATGACATTCTGGATCTACAGATCTTTCAAATTTATAAGATGCATCTGATTGAATATCATACTTAATAGATTTACCTATAATTGCTTCAGGCTTAAAAAAAGCACATTCAACTATAACTGTTTTAGTTTCTGGCGAACATGATGTTGTCTTTCCGCCAACCACTCCTGCAAGATTAATGATTTCATTATTTAAAAGGAAAACTGAATTTTTATCTGTGAGATTAATTTTTTTATCAAGCAAAGTTTCAAATTCTTGATTGGTATCTAGTTCTTGAAAAATTAATTTACCATTAATTTTATTCCCATCATAACAATGAGTTGGTTGACCAGTTTCGTATGATACATAGTTAGAAATATCAGTAAAAAAGTTATTCTTATTTAAATTTAAGTCTATAAAGTAATCATTTAAATATCCTTTATAGATAATAGGTATATTGTCGATTTCTAGTTTTAGAAAAGAGATTTTTGGACATATTTCTTGAGATAAGTTTTCAAAATCTATCTGCAGATTATCTAATCTACCAGTATGAACTTTTTGATCTAAATTAATTGTATAAAAAACTGATAAATCTCTAAGTAAGCCATTAATTGAGAGACAATCACCTCTATTCGGTGTAAATTCTATATTAAAAATATTGCCTTCAACTTCATGTTCATGTCCAAGTTGGAATAGGCTATCAGATATCATATCCATACTTGGGTTTTCTTGAATATGGCAGACTAGATGGTTATATGCTATTTTCATTTGAATTGGCTCAAAAAATCTAAATTAGACTTATAAAACTCTCTTATGTCTGTTACACCATGCTTTAACATTGCTATTCTTTCTATACCAAGACCAAATGCCAATCCGCTATAACTATCAGAGTCTATATTGCAATTTTCTAAAACAATCGGATTAACTAAACCGCATCCAAGAATTTCTAGCCACTTGCCTTCTTTTGAGAGAATGTCTACTTCCGCTGAAGGCTCTGTAAAAGGAAAGTATGAAGGCCTAAATCTTAACTCGACACCTTCACCAAATAATGAGTATATTATTCTATAAATTAAATCTTTGAGTTGCGCGAAACTAATATTCTCATCTACAAGGATACCTTCTACTTGATGAAACATAGGTAAGTGAGTAGCATCATCATCTTTTCTATAAACCTTACCGCCAGATATAAAAGCTAAGGGTGGTTTTTTTTCTAGCATTCCTCTTATTTGAACTGGAGATGTATGTGTTCTTAAAAGGTTTGATTTTTTCTCAACGTAGAATGTATCGTGCATCTGCCTTGCAGGATGTGACTTTTTGATATTAAGCATATCAAAGTTAAATTCTTCTGTTTCAATCTCAGGGCCATCAATAACCTCAAAACCAAAAGAAACTAGCAAACCCATAATCGAGTCTTTCATGTGATTTATCGGATGAAGTGCGCCTTTATCCTTTATTAGTCCAGGCAGTAAAATGTCTTTATAAGCTGACATTCGGAAGATAGTACCTCTAGCTAGTAGCTGTTTTTACAATTTTCTCAAAAGTTGCATTATCGGTAATAGCAATATCAGATAATATCTTTCTATCTAAAGAAATATCTTTTTTAGTCAATGCATTGATAAGAACAGAATACGATACGCCTAGCTCTCTTGCTCCAGCATTAATTCGAGCTATCCATAAAGCTCTGAAAGATCTTTTTTTATTTTTTCTATCTCTGAAAGCATATTGCAAAGACTTAATATTGGACTGCTTTGCAGTTCTAAATAATCTACTTCGAGCTCCATAATGCCCTTTAGTAGCACTTAATACTTTCTTATGTTTTGCTTTAGCTGTTACTGATTTGGTGGTTCTTGGCATGATTTATCTTCTTATTAATTTTGAAGCCATTTTAAGAACTATTCCTGATAGTTTATTTAGACCTCTGTTATGTCTTTTTCTTTTTGTAGACTGTTTAGTAAGTATATGGTTTCTATTAGCGCTTTTGCTTTTTACAGACGACCCAGTTTTTTTAAAACGCTTGGCAGCTCCAGAATGTGTTTTTAATTTATATCCCATATGTTTCTTCTTTGATATTTATATTTAGTTCTTTTTTAAAGGGGATAAAACCATTAGTAATTGTCTGCCTTCAAGTGAAGGCTCTTGGTCTACTTGAGCTATATTCTCTAACTCATCCCTTAGTCTATTTAAGAGATTGAGACCCATATCACTATTTAATATTTCCCTACCTCTAAAACGGACGCTTATTTTAGTCTTATCTCCATCAAGAATAAAGCTTTTAATCTTTTTTAATTTAATATTATAGTCACCTACGTCTGTAGATGGCCTGAATTTAATCTCTTTTGTTGTATTTCTTTTAATTTTTACTTTTGAGGAGGAAAGGCTTTTTTTCTTGTCGAAGGTATGCTTTCCGTAATCTAATAGTTTACAGACTAAAGGACTTGAACCAGATGGCGACACTTGAACTAAATCAAGTGAGGCAACTCTTGCTGACTCTAAGGCTACTGAAAAGGCGACTAGCCCTTGTTTTTCACCATTAGATCCTATGAGCATAACCTCACTAGCCTTAATTTTTTCATTTATAGGAGTGGTTTGTTTTTTTGAGGAAGCTATGAGAAGTACCTATGAAGAACAAGTTGTAAAAATAGAAAATGCATTAAATTAAAGAGGAATTAGATACTAGGGTGTAAGTTAAATGTTTCATATTTTTGTGGGATTTTATACTAATTATTTAATTTCGCAAATGTTTTATGGTTGCAAATAACCATGAACCCATTGATTTTTTTGAAGTATATATGTCTCTCTTTTATTTAGCCTTGATTCATGTCCCTCCCAAAACTCAAAGTAATATGGTGTGAATGAATAGCCACCCCAATAGTCAGGACATTCATTTAAAGCTTTTTCCCTCAAAGATAGATCATAATTTTTTTGTACTTCCTCATAAGAATTAATACCAACAGATTGATGTGAAGATATTGCCAAAGCATTTTTTTTTATGTCTCTGTTAGAAAAATAATCCTGATTAAACTTTTTGCTAGTTTGCTTAATATGAGCTTTTATCCTAACTTGAACATTAATGTTACTCCAGTATATTAGAGCTGTGATTTGATTGTGAGAAAGGAAATCTTGAGATTTAGGTGATTTATAATTAGAAAAAAAAATAAATTCCTTATCATTAATAAACTTAAGATTAACAAATCTTGCGTTAACCTCTTTGTCTTCTGAAGAATATGATGAGATACAAATAGCTTCTATATTTTTTTGATTAGCACTCAAGGACTGATTATATTTTTCTTTAAAGACTAAATATGGAGTTTCTTGAGCTAAGTTATTAAATTCAATCATGATCTTACTATCTTAATATAACTAAATATTAATATTGGTATTTTTTTATCTATCAACCACTACTAACTCAAACTCAAGACTTGAAAAGAGCCTGATAAAACTAATAATATTTAAAACTATTGAAAAGATTTTCTATTCAATTCCAAGAATTTTTAACATCTCTTCGTTAACTTTGCGCACATCGAATTTATTTTCAACAATTTCTCTGCTTGCCTTACCCATACTTTGAATTTGATGTTTATTATCAATAAACCAAATCATCCTATCAGCTAATTTTTTTATAGATCCAATTGGAACCATAAAACCATTAACACCCTCATTTACTGTTTCCTTGCAGCCAGAAGCATTGGTTGTAAGAACTGGACGACCCATAGACATAGCTTCAAGTGAACTTCGCGGAAGACCTTCGTGATATGAAGGTAAAACATATACATGACATTTTTCAATGAATGGTCGAACATCACTAGTTGAACCATTGTAATTAACATAGTTTGACCAACTAATGATTTCTTCTAATGGAATTGCGTCTAGTGATGCATCTTCAGCACCTACAATGTCAAATTTAACTTCAGGAAATTTCTCTTTAACGATTTTTGCAGCGGCTGCATATTCTCTTAATCCTTTCTCACCAAGTAGACGAGAAACTAATAAAAAACTAACATCAGATTTAGGGAGTTTTTTAAAACTATATTTTTTTATATCAACACCCGACCCATTAACAATAAAGGTTTTATGCTTAGGAACAATCCCTTTCTCAATAAAAAGATTTCGATTATCTTTGTTTTGAAAAATAACCGCTTTTGAATCTTTTAATGCAATTCTATACAAAAAAGAAGCCAAGCTCGTTAACATCTTTCTTTTAAGTGATTTGCCCTGAAAAGCAAAACCTAGTCCTGTTATTAAAGCATAAAAGGGTACATTTCTAATCCTAGCTGAAATACCACCCCATATAACTAATTTAATACCATGAGCTAGAACTAGATGTGGATTTTGCTTTTTAAATAGGCTTGATAAATTGATGAGTGTTCTAATGTCACCAATTAGATTCAAACTATGTCTTATTAGGTTTATAGGCTCATATGTAATACCTAATTGGCTTACATGAATAAATGATTTAGAGTCAAGTGGTGATGATGAAGCTATTACTTCGTGATCTTTTTTTATAATGTCTTTAATCAAATCGGCTCTAAAATTCAATAAATCATTTGGAACAGTTCCAAGAATTAATATTTTCATATGCAACTACCTTATTAAATACAAGTAATATAAAAATATACTTATATCAATTATTCTTTATTGCTTTTATAACCAACAGCAACCCAAAATGGTTTTGAATTTGAAAATTCAATATTTTCTAGGCCAGCATCCTGCATCATGATTTCAATTTCTTCACGAGTAAAACGCTGTTCAAGTCTCGTACCAAAACGATCTAATGCATCTGTTCTCATGGTATAGAAACTCAAGTTCTTATAAGAACTTAAAGGAAAATTACTAACATTTAAATTGCATTTTTCAAAAAATAAAGCAATTCTTGCTAATGGTAAATATATTAATATTGCAATAATCTGACTAGAGAAATACCTCATTCTATAAGGCATTTTTGACACTACCCTTCTTAATAAATCAGTGATAGACCAAATTAACCTAAACCACCAAGGGCGATTATCAAAACGATAATATAAATATAGAAGAAGTGGAGCTCCACTTTTTAATTTTTTAACACATTGTTTAATGCCTAAAGCTGTATTTGGAACATGGTGTAAAACTCCAAGTGAATAACCAAAGTCCATACTATTGTCTTGCAAATTAATCTCATCAACAGTTGCGCTATCAAATTCACAGTTATCAAAATTTGATAAGTTTCTTTTTGCAATATCTAATGCGCTACTGGGATCAATACATATTAGTTTTTTAACTTTCGGTGCAACTGACTTTGCCCATCTTCCAGTGCCACAGCCCAAATCGAATCCTATAGATTCTTTAGAAATATCTTTCCAAGGAAAGACAGAAAAATATTCATCAAATAATAATTGTTGTTCTACTTCAGGTAAATGGGATTGATCAAATCTAGACCATTCATCTCCAAAACCATCTACGGTATTTTTATCTATGTTTTTCATATATCTCCATATTTATGGTATATCTTATACTGCTTATTGAATCGAGTTGATATACCAATCAATTGCCTCATCCATACCCTCAGATATCATATATTTAGGCTCATAATCTAAAAGCTTTTTTGCCTTATCTATACTAGCTTGAGAGTGTCTCACATCTCCAGATCTAAATTCTCTATAAATTGGGTTTTTCTTTTGCAAGCCATGAACTCTTTGTATTAGCTTCTCTTCGATTATTTGATAAAGTTTATTGAGGCTTGTTCTGTCATTAAGAGCAACATTATAAACTTGATCAGTGGCTTCATCGTTATTGGTTGTGGCTGCAAGGAGGTTCATCTGAACAGTATTATCAATGTAACAAAAATCTCTACTAGTTTCTCCATCACCATTAATATATACATCTTCTTTATTTAAGATAGCTGCCACCCATTTTGGTATGACTGCTGCATAAGCACCATCTGGATCTTGCCTTTTACCAAAGATATTAAAGTATCTTAATCCTATAGTTTTAAAGTCATAATTTTTTGCAAAAACATTAGCATAAAGTTCATTGAC
>MDSY01062914.1_pt1 | contig 10755 bp, 12 predicted proteins | sample 811131 | NCBI WGS metagenome assembly MDSY01 (sample SAMN05326643, study PRJNA326480) | marine metagenome | isolation source: seawater | place: Atlantic Ocean: South West | collected 2010
GATAATAATTATTTAAATGAAAATAGCTATTTTTTTTTCTAAGCTTTTATTAGATTCTTTTAGAGATACTCGAAAGGTTTGCAAATATTTTAAACTTAAAGAGTATAATAATTTTCTAATCGGTTTTAAAATTTTTTATGTAAAATTTTTTTACTCATTTGAAATTATTAGAAGTGCCAATAAGATTAAAAAACTGACAAATAATTATTCTTATAAATTTTTAAAACCAAAAAATAATGTCTATAATATTTCAAAAGCTGTCGAAGATTTAGATAAAGAAGGGCACACCCAAATATTTGATATAGATGAAAGGTTAATTAATAAGATAACCAATATTGCATTAAACTCTCAAGACTTTGATAAAAAAAAATTAAAAGATAATGAAAATTTAAATAATTTAAAGATTAAAAATGATGAAGAAATTAGCACTTATACTAATAGATTGAAGAAATCTCATATAAGTAGGTTAACAACTACAATTGATTTAAAAAAAGATTCTGAGTTAACAGAATTACTTTTTTCAGATGAAATTTTAAAAATTGCCGAAAGTTATCTGAACACAAAAACTATTTCTGTGAATGCAACATTTTTTATTTCAAATCCCCTAGATATTGCTGAAGAAGAAAAATATAGAAATGCTCAATATTTTCATTGGGATAATGACTTTACAAAATTTTTTAAACTCTACATGTATTTAAACGATGTAGATGAAGATACTGGACCTCATATTTTTGTGCCCAAAACTCATAAAAAAAAGATTTCTAGCCATAAACTTTGTAGATTATATTCTGATAAAAATATTTTAGAAAACTATGAAAAAGTAAAAAAATTTACTGGTAAAAAAGGCTCTGCTTTTTTTGTTGATGGGTATGGTCTTCATAAAGGAGAGACACCAAAAAAGAATTACAGATTAATGCTCAATGTTCATTATGGAAGAGGCAATATTCTATATAGTAAAAATGATAAAATTATTAAGTTGAATTGAGAAATTTAAAATTTTTTAAAGCCACCTAAAAATTGAGGTATATTTTTTTTTAAATACCATAAAAATTGAGCAATTAATAAATTTTCTGAATTATTTCCATTATCAATTTTTATTAGATTAATTTTATTAAGATTATTTATAAACTTACTTGCATCGGGTAAATGTGAATTTGTGCAAATAATTTTCTTAACTTTTGATAATAAAATCATGTCTATTATATTTTCTCTACCTATTAAGTATCTATGATTTTTTCTCATATGGCTTCCAAAAATATCTGGGTTATTAGATCTGAATGAATTGTAAAAGCATATCATGCTTCCATATTTCTTTTTTAATATTTTCTGATAATTAAGTTCTTCAGTGACAAGGAAAATTTTTGTAAATTTTCCTTTTTTTAAAGATTTTTCAATCAAAGATATAATCTGCTTAGTAGTTGCTGGAAAAGGATGACGCTCCTGTGTTTTCATGTCAGTTCCTCTAAAATGAACACCTAAGACATTATTTTTTTTAAAATTATTATTAAAAAATTTTGTAATATCATCTAAAATAGGTTGTCTAATTTTTATATGCTTCTTAAAAATTTTGAAATGCTTCTTGCTTAACGCTTCAAATGTGTCAAATTCTTTTAACCGCCTTGTTTTTTTATCAGAAATTATTACAAATTTGCTTTTATATACCTCTGATAATTTATATTTATTTAGTGGATAAAAATAATATTCCCATGCATTTTTAGTGTTATTTATTTTATATTTTTCATTATATTTAGTAGGAAAATTTTCCATATCTATAATTGGTATACAATTTAGATCTAAGGCTAGTTTTAAATGATGAATTATATAGTTTAAGTTTGAAAACATACCTCCACCAATAAATCTTTGTATTACATAAAATCTTTTATTAGGATTCTTATTTCCAAAACTTTTAACGAAATACTTTAAGTCTTTTGATTTTAAAATTGATTTAGATTTCAATTTTCTAGATATACCAGACCTTCTACTATAAATGCTGTTTCTTAAAAAATTTTTAATAGATCTAATCATTTAAAGTTATTACGAAAATTATTTATTTAAGTTATTTATGAAATATATGTTAATATTTTGTTAAATAAATCAAAAATGTTTATTATATTCAACAATTTAGTTTTTATAAGAACTCTCTAATTGTAACTATGTTAAAAAAAAACAGTAAAATTCTTTTATATGGAGGAAAGTCTACAGCATTAATAGTTAGTGAAATGTTAAAAGATATAGGCATTAACCCAAAATATATTTTTGATGAATACATAAAAAAATTACCCTTTAAATCCAATGCAAAATTTTCAAATAATAAAAAAGATTTAGAAAAATTTATTGAGAAATCTAATTTTTTTTTTTGTTTGCATAGGAATGATGGATGGGAAATTAAGACATGAAATTTCACGAATTTTGAGAAAAAAGGGTCTTAAACAATTCTCACTTATTAGCAAAGATTCATTAATAGATAAAACTTCCACATACGGTAAGGGCACACTAGTAATGCCAAATGTAGTAGTTCATAAATTTTCTAAAATTGGTGAAGATTGTTATTTGAATGTAAATTCTGTGATAGACCATGAATGTACAATTGGTAATGGTGTTCATCTAATGGGATCTTGTTATTTAGCAGGAAGGGTTCAAGTAGAAGATTATGCTTCTGTTGGAGCAAATGCAACCATACTTCCAGACATTAAAATTGGAAAAAATGCAATTATTGGAGCTGGTTCAGTTGTAACTAAAAATGTAAAACCTAATGAAGTAGTAATGGGTAATCCTGCAAAATTATATAGATTAAATGATAAAAAATATGACTTCAATATTTTATAATAAGAATTTTATTTATGAATAATAATTGTGATTAAAGTAGGTTTTATTATTAATTTTGAAAGAGACCAGTGGGTTGGTGGTTATAATCACTTTGTAAATCTATTTAATTTTATCAAACGAAGTAAAACGAAAAATATTGAACCAGTATTAATAACAGACAATCTTAAAAGAATTAAAAAAGAAAATTCTTTTAAAGGTTTTAAGGTAATATCAACAAACTTAGTATCTAATACTAATAAATATACAAGATTAGTTAATAAAATTTTAATAATAATTTTTGGTAAAAATTTCTTATTTGATAGATTTTTAAAAAAAAACAATATATCAATTTTATCTCATTCTGGCTTTACAGGTATACGAAGTAAAATAAAAAGCTATCCATGGTTACCAGATTTTCAAGAGTTACATTTTCCAGAAAACTTTAGCTTAAAAAAAAAGATATTAAGAAAAATAAACATATTATTATCTACAAAACATTCAACAAAGATAATAGTAAGCAGCAAAAGTGTCCAAAAAGATTTAAAAAAAATTAGTTACAAATCTTATAAAAAAAGTGTTTTGTTAAATCATACAAATAATGTTGTTCCATTGAATAAGCTAAAATCATTAGAGTATTTGAAAAAAAAATATAGTATTAAGAGAAATTTTTATTTATTACCAAATCATTATTGGGTCCATAAAAATCATATTGTTGTTTTAAAAGCTTTAAAATGGATCAAAAAACCTAAATTTCAGATTGTATCTACAGGTATGTGTTTTGATCATAGAAAACCAAGACACTTTTTGAATTTAGAAAAATATATTAAAGAAAATAAATTAAATGATAGCTACAAAATTCTTGGAATTGTCTCATTTTTAGATTTATGTAGTCTCATGTATCATTCTCTAGGTGTTATAAACCCATCAAAAAGTGAAGGATGGGGAAATTCTGCTGACCAGGCTACTTTATTAGGTAATCAAGCTATTCTTTCAGATATAGCAGTGCACAAAGAGCAAAAAAAAAAAAATTTTATTTATTTTAAATCAAATGACTATAAGGAACTTTCAAAAATTTTAATAAAAAATATCAATTATAAAAAGAAAAAAATAGTAACAAAATTACACGAAAATTTGCAACATAAATATATAAAAGATTTTGAGACTATTATATTAAATAAATAAATCAAAAAATATCATATAAATTTTTTGATATAATTGAAATATTTGTTGCAATTAATTTCTTTATCGTAAGTTTTTAAATATTTATTCAATTCAGTTTTTTTTATATTGTTTTTTTTAAAGTTAAGAATCAATTTAGAAAGCATTTTATAATCCCCAACATTGAAAATTTTTCCAAATTTTCCATTTTGTAAAATTTCGTTTGGACCGGTTGGACAGTCTGTAGATATAACATATTTTTTTAAAAAGAGTGCTTCAACTAAAACATTTGGTGAGCCCTCATATTTTGAGGATAGTAAAAAAATATCAGCCTGTTTTATATACTTAAATGGATTATTTTTATATCCTAACAATTTAATGTGTTGACGAAGGTTTTTTTCATAAATATATTTTTTTAGTTTTGAGTAGTTTTTACCTTTGCCAATAATTATCAAATATATCTTTAATTTATCTTTAATTGAATTTATTGCTTTTAGTAAAAGCATTTGATCTTTTTGATCTGTTAGTCTTCCAACATTTATTAGTTTAAGAGTTTTAACAGGAAAAATTTTTTCAACTTTTTTACTAGCTTGTAATTTAATTTGTTTAAAATCAAATGGATTTAAAATTAAATGAGAATTAACATTGTATCTTAATTTGACTTCTTTCTTAAAGTTTAAACTATTAACAATTATACCATCAGCCTTACGAATCAAAAACTTATAAATTTTATTTTTAATAAAATTATGATTCCAACCTTGAGGAGCCGTGTTCAATCTAACAATATTTTTAATATTAAAAATTTTGCAAATAAGTAATGTGTAAATATTAGCCTGAAAAGAAAAAACAACAATATTTTTTGTTAAGAAAATGTTTTTGATTAGTAGATATAGTGAATATAGATATTTCTTATATCTTCCATTATTATTAAAATTCACATTTTTTGGATAAGAAAATTTAACATTCTTATTAAATCTATTAAATTTATTTTTATCTGCAGTAATTACCGTCACATCAATTTTTTTTCTAGCAAGATAGTTTGTGATTAGGAAAAGATTTTTTTCAACTCCACCATCTTCTATTGATGGGTTAAAAACTATTAATTGTTTATTCATTTTTTTATTAAGCTGATATATATATATTATTAATAAAAATTATATCTAACAAAGAATTATGAAAATATTATATTGGGCACCAATTTTATCCAATATTGCAACGTTAAAAGCTGTTGTGAATTCAGCAGAATCGTTAATGAGGTATTCAAATAAATATAACGTAACACTTCTAAATTCGGCGGGTGAATTTAATGATTTCAAAAAAGATAATATAAAATCAAATATTCATGATTTAAACAGTACGCTAATAAATAAAAAATTACCAGGAATTGGGTTTATTAAAACTAGAATATCAATGTTATATATTTTTTTTAAAAGTTTTTTTTCACTTAAACAATATTTGGACAAGGAGAAACCAGATTTTATAATTATTCATTTACTTACTTCTCTACCTTTAGTTTTATTTTTATTATTTAACTTTGAAACCAAATGTATACTTCGAATATCTGGATTTCCTAAGATGAATTTTTTTAGATTATTACTTTGGAAGCTGAGCTCTAATTCTATTTATAAAATAACCTGCCCAACAGATTTAACGAAAAAATATTTAAGAAAATACAATTTTATTAAGGTAGAAAAAATAGTCACATTATATGATCCAATAATAAATATAAAAAAAATAACAAAGCTTAAAAAAGAAAATTTAAAAGCATATGATAAAAATTTTTATTTTTCAGCAGGACGATTAACCCACCAAAAAAATTTTAATTTTTTAATTGATGCTTTTGTACAATTAAAACAAAAAAAGAGAAATACTATACCGCTATTAATTGCAGGCGATGGAGAAAAAAAAGAAGAGCTACAAAAAAAAATTGAAATACAAAAAACTCAACTTATAAAATTAATTGGATATAAAAAAAATATATATCAACTCATGAAAAATAGTACTGCATTTATATTAACATCACATTGGGAAGATCCTGGGTTTGTATTAATAGAGGCTGCATTTTGTCGTACATTTATCATTTCAAGTAATTGTAAAAATGGACCTTTAGAATTTATAAGTCCCAATGATGGTTTATTATATGAAGAAGGCGATATTGAAGATTTTAAAAGAAAATTTTATGAATTTATTAACTTAAGCAATAATGAAATTAAACAAATTAAACTTAATGCATTAAAGAAAACAAAAAATTTTACTATATTTAGACACTTTTTAAATTTAGATAAAATTTTGAATTAGATATAATTTATGATCAAAATATCAATTATTATTCCTTATTTTAGAAATTTTAGGTTCTTTAAAAAAACAATAAAATCAGTATTAGATCAATCCTATCAGAATTATGAAGTTATAATAATTTATGATGATCCTAAAAAAAAAGAATTACACTTACTAAAAAAGTTTATAGCAAATAAGAAAAAGATAAAATTACTTATTAATCAAAATAATATTGGTGCAGGTCCATCAAGAAATAAAGGTGCCAAAATAGCTAATGGTGAATATTTGGCTTTTATAGATAGTGATGATTTATGGAGTAAAAATAAATTAAAAAAACAAATTACGTTCATGAAAAAAACACAAATTAATATTAGTCACACATCATTTTTCATAATTAATGAAGATGATAAATTTTTATCCAAAAGAAAAGCAAAAAAAAAATTGGATTATAAAGATCTATTAAATTCTTGTGATATTGGGTTGTCTACAGTGATTATAACAAAGAAACTATTTGATAAATATAAGTTCTCTAATAATAAAACAAAAGAGGATTATTCACTGTGGTTAAAAATTTCAAAAAATCAACCAATATATGGTCTAAATGTAAATTTAACAAAATGGAGAAGAACCAATAAATCTTTATCTTCAAATTTATTTCAAAAACTTATAGATGCTTATTTAATTTATAATAAACAAGAAAAATTTAACTTTTTATATTCATTATATAGAACTATAGTTTTGTCGATATTCTATCTCAAAAAAGAAAAGTTAAAAATTTAACCTATGATGAAAGTAAAAGTAAAATTTCCAAAAAAATTAGATATAGCTTTAAATGGTGAAATTGATAGTTTAAAAAAGCCAAATATCTTAGAATTTGGCGTTCAAATCGGGTCCTCAACTTCAAAATTTATTGAGATATGTAAAAAGAAAAATGGAAAGTTGTACTCTATAGATATTGATGATTGTTCGAATTTATTTAATAACAAATTTTGGAAATTTATCCAATCCCGTGATGATGCGTATAATTATATTAATAAAAGAATTCCTTCAAAAATTGACTTAATATATCTAGATACAATTCATACAGCAGATCATGTCGAAAAGATTATTTATGCATATTATAATAAACTTAAAGTTAATGGATTGTTTTTAATAGATGATATTTCATGGATACCTTATGTAAAAAAAAATCTTTATAATAATTTTTATTGCGAAATAAATAATAAGGAAACATTTAATTTAGTTTTAGATATATTTAATAATAATGTTGATAATATAGAAATTAAGTTTTCATTTGAAGGTACGGGAACCTGTATTATAAAAAAGATAAGTAACAAGAAATTAAATAACAAAAAAAAAATTGACACAAGAGAGAAATCAATAAAAAATAAATTAAGAAAACTTATAAGAAAAATTAGATAGCCTGTGTTTTATTTTTTTTTACTAATTGCTTTATTAATAGTTTTTAACGAATTAGTTATAAAAAAAAGTATTTTACTAGACAATATTCACTTTTCTAAACATAAGAAATTTACAATATCTTCTTTAAGAATACCATTTAGTGCGGGGTTTTTTCTAATATTATTTATTATTTTATTTAATAAAGACTTTAATTTATTTTCTTTGTTTTTAATTATTGTAATTTTTCTTTCAGGATTTTTATCAGATATATTTAAAAATTTTTCACCATTATTAAGATTGTTAATTCAAATCACTACTTCATATTTATTTATAACATCAAATGAAATTTTTATAATTGATACTAGAATTAATTCTTTAGATATTTTATTTAGTAATTATAATTATTTATCAGCTATTTTCACAATATTTTGCATTATAGTGCTAATAAACGGATCGAATTTTATTGATGGTGTTAATATAAATGCCATTGGCTACTATATTGTTGTTTATTTTGTGATTTTTTGTATATGCAGCCATTACAACTTTGTTATTAACTTTAGTTTTTTGATTAAATTAATTTTATTTCTATTATTTTTATTAATATTAAACATTTATAACAAAACACAATTAGGAGATGGTGGTTCTTATTTGTTGGCATTTTTTTCAGCTATTTATTTGATTAAAATTGCAAACGATAACAATTTTATATCTCCTTATTTTATTATTTTATTATTATGGTATCCTTGCTTTGAAAATTTATTTTCTATTGTTAGGAAAATCTATCAAAATAAAAAAGTATCTAAAGCAGATAATTCGCATTTACATCAATTAATTTTTACTTCTCTTAAAAAAAAAAAATTATCAAATATTAACAATTTAACAGGAATGATTATAACTACTTATAATACAATAATATTTTTAATTAGCATTCCCTATGTTAATGACACTAAGGTTGTTTTAATTATTATCATGACTAATGTTTTGTTTTATATTTACTTATATAATAAATTGATTAATAATTTATTTAAAAAAGGCAGTGTTAAGAAAAATTAAATAAATTATTTTTTTCCTCTAACGGCAATTAATATTGGAAGTAAATAGAATCCTGCTGTTTCAAACATAACTCTCTTTAATCCAACTCGAACTTGCCATTCAACGTCGTTCATATTGAATAAAAAAGAAAAAATAATAAATAAAAAATTTAATATTCCAAAAATAATAAAAAATTTATAGAAATCACTATCTCTCTTTTTATTTATTAACATCCAAAAAACCATTACTACAAAGAATAAGTAAATAGGAATTTCTATAAAATATACAATCATGTAAAATATTATAATTTTGATATCCTTCATGATCTGAAAAGAATCAAAATTAGAGAGCATAAATGTGCTTTGAAATTGTGAACTCTCAAAGTCTATTTGTAGATAATATAAATAAAATGCTCTAATAATAAAAATAAGAACCGATCCAACAATCAATTGTATTTTTAATTTATTCTTAATGTGTATGAATAGTAATGAAAAGTTGAATATTAACATAAATATTAATCCCTCATTTTTAATCCAACAAGCTGCATTAGTAATAAGCAGGATATAAAAGATTAATTTACTTTGATTAATATTACTTTTTTCATAAAATAAAATAAAAGCAAACTTAGTAGCCATTAGGATAAGCGAAAAAATTAAAATTTCTTGTAAGCCAGAAATTAATGAATATTCATAAGTAAGAAGAACTGTTAAAAAAATTATTATAAGTTTAGTTATTTTTGTAATCTTTAAATCAAAGTAAAATGTGAAAATTGAAATTAAATAGATTACAATATATGAAATACGACCAAAATATTCATTGTAATTAAATGGAAATTTCCAGTGCAAAGACCAAAGCAGGCTTCCTAGGTGGGGATAATCTCGTACATTTAAGTTAACCAAATTTATTACATTATTATTCTGGTAAAAATTTAAAGTTTTAAAAAATCCAAAAATTTTTGCATCCCAGCCCAAATCAATAGTTGAAGCTAAATCTATTGAAATTACAAATGATAATAGTAGCAAACTAATAATAAAAATTTTATTTACATTTAATTCTAAAAACTTGCTTTTAAAATTCTTAATAAATCCCAATAAAGTAATCAATATGATAATAATGAAAATATAATTTAAAGTAATATTTAATAGAGATAAAAAAAGTAATAAATTTAAAAATAATACAATATTTACTGACATTATTTCAAAAATATTAAAATTTTTAATTTCTAATTTTTTAGTAATTTCATAAGTAGAAAAATTAAAAATAAAAATAATAAATAATAATTGTAATATGATTAAGAATATTTCACTCATTTTGTATAAAAGCAGTCCCCTTTTCTTAAAAGTATGTCTTTATCTAAAATCTGATATTTATTATTTAATATTAGAGTGATGTTATTAATTTTTTGTAAAGAACTATTATCAAGGTTCTTTAAAGCTATATATATAGGTTCCCTTCTTGAATCAATTAATTTTGTATCGTGATTTATGACAAAGCTATTATTCTCCACATCTAAAAAATTAATCTGTTTTTCGAGAATGATAATTTTATTATTGTCTATAATCTTAAATATTTCAATATTCTGAATTTTACTAATCGGATCAGAAAAACTAAATTTAATTTCTTTAATTCCAGATGACCCCTGTATTAAGTTTTCAGAAATAAAAATACCATCCCTCTGAATAAATTTTAATTTTAGATTTTTTTGGTAATTAAGAAATATGTTAACTTTATCAGAAGTTTCTTTAGATGTGTCATATACTAGCCAACTTGAATTTGGTTGAATGACATAATCAGCAACTTTAAAATTTTTTTTTAAAGAGTATTTACTCTTTACTTCTTTTAAAAATCCATAAGAATGCTTTCCGCAATAACCATAGATTTTAATCAATCTAGAATTTAAATCAACACCATGAACATTGTATAATTTTCGGAAAAACTTATTATTCTGTAATAATATTAAAGTAACGAGTACTAAAAATATTGATAAAATATTTTTGTTAGTAGTTTTCTCAAATTTCATTATGATGTGTATATATTAATTTTTTATATTTAAAAAGTTATACTAAAAATTATATCAATCAA
>MDSY01141560.1_pt1 | contig 10755 bp, 9 predicted proteins | sample 811131 | NCBI WGS metagenome assembly MDSY01 (sample SAMN05326643, study PRJNA326480) | marine metagenome | isolation source: seawater | place: Atlantic Ocean: South West | collected 2010
TGATGTAATTTTACCTGTTCCTATAAAGCCTAATTTCATAAATATAGTTACTTTATAGTAATATTAGTGAATTAATTAATAAAAAAAGAACCTCTAATTCTCAAAAGTTCTCTACTTAAATCTTTATTTTCTTTAAAAGGTTTTCTTCCATGCAACCAAAAGTAATTATTAGCAATTATTGCAGATCCAACTGGTAGTTTTGTAATAGTTTTGTTTTTACTTTCTTCTAAACCATCTGATAATCTTTGTAGAAAATTTCCTTGTTCCATATTTTTAGGCTCAGGAAATTGATCTATGTAAGAAATATTAGGTTTACCCTTTTCATCAGATGAAAACACTGGATGTTCTACCTTGTAACCTGTATTTTTGCTTTTTGGAGATCCCCAAATAAAATTTTGTCTACCTACTGGATCATTATATAAATCATTACAATGCTCCCAATCGTCAAGATGCAACATTGCAGTCTCTCCGCCTTCTACATTTTGTTCATCAATTTTAGTCATTAATAACCAGTCAGTAACTTCTTTCACATAAGTACCATCTGTATGAAGATCCATATTCGTATAAGCTTTTCTTAAATACGAGTCACTTTTATCCTCATGCTTAACATTAAATCTTGCATAATATTTTCCAGCCATAGAATCATGGTTTGGAATTCCTATCAAATGAGCAATTGCCGTTGATAATTTAACTAAAAATGTCTGATCAATTTTAGAACTAATATTCTTAGGACCAATTATAAAACAACCTGTTGCTCTATCTCTTATTATAGAATTCATAAGTTTACTCAGTTTGTTAAAAGTAAGATCATCTAGGCTCTTAGCTAAAGTAAAACGAGTAAATGGTTTATATTCAAGAGCAGTTATATTAAATTTATTAAAAGGAAAAATTAATTTTTCAAGGATTTCATTTTCAATTTTAATATTAATTATTCTTTTAGAGTTTTCGTGTGTATGAATCTCAAAACCTTTTATTATTTCCATTAATAAAGTCATTTAATCTATTATATAATTGAAAAACACAATTACAAAATTAATACTACATTTTAATAAAAAAAGATCATCTAAAAAAGAAACTTACTTATAAATTTTTTTTATTTGCAAGAGATTTTGTCATATCAAACTCTTTTATTCTATCTTTTGATATATAATATTGAAAAAAGTTTTTTTTAAATAATTTTTTCTCTCCTAAGTTTGCATAACCAGGGTGCAATAAAATTTCTAATTTTTTATGATTATTATTTTTTTTGTTTAGTAGAATAACTTTTTGTAATAATTTTTTATTTTGTAGGCCAGAATAAATTAAACCAAAAAAGTTATATTCATAATTAATTTTATTAATTTTACTTTTAGAAATGTATATAAAAATTTTAATAATTAGACATTTAAATATATTTTTAAGAATACTTAATCTTAATAAATCTAATAAATTTATTAAAAAAATTTCATTTGGAATTCTAATATTAATAATTTTATTTTTTTTGCGTAAATTAAATATTAAATTGAAAATCCACGGTATCATATGAACATGTTGGTGACCGTCTAGAAACACCTTATCTTTTTTTAAATATTTTTTATATAATTTAATCTGTCTTACTATTTCATTTTCTACTTTTTTTTTATTGATTTTAAAATTTGGTAAAAAAGGCATCAAAAGTAAATATAAAAAAGATAAATTATAAATAAAATTTTTTTTAGATTGTTTTTCACTAAAATCAGTTAAATTTAGATGAAGTCTTTTTCTTACATTAGTTTTACGTAAATACTTTAAGCCATATATTTTTTCAGAAACTATTATTGAGATGCTGGATATAATCTTTTTTTTAATGCAAGCATAAATAATTTTGGAAATATTAGGAGATCTTCCAAAGTCGTCAGCATGAAAAAAAAAATTATTCATTATTTATTTATTATCAAATTACAGTAATTATTTAACAATAAATTTATTTTGTCCATTTATAGTTAAGATATAATAGATTTATAAGTAAAAATTTGATTTTTGCAGTATTGTTAAAATAAATATAGCTTTATTTATATTTTTATTAACAAAAGAATATATTAAATAAAATAATTATGTCCAAAAAAATAAGAACTATAAGTATTATTTCTGCTTTTTATAACGAGAACGATAACCTTACTAGATTTGTAAACTCATTTGATAAAGCTAGAACATTATTAATTAAGAAGGGTTATAAAATCAATTTAGTCTTAGTTAATGATGGTAGTACAGATAAATCAATTTACACAATTAAAAAGGTAATAAAGAAAAAAAAATATATTGAGTTAATAAGCTTAACAAAAAACTATGGTCAACAAATAGCGATTTTTACAGGGCTTCAAAAAGCTAACGCTGACTTTTATGGGGCAATAGATTCAGATGGCCAACAAGATCCAAAATATTTTGTACAGATGATAGAAAAAATAAAAAATAATAATTTTGATATTGTTCAAATGAAAAAAAAATATGGAAATTATGAGAGTTGGTTAAAAAAATCATTTTCAAAATTTTTTTATTATATATTTAATAAGCTTACAAATATTAATCTTGAACCAGGATCATCTGATTTTTATATGTTTACCAGAAGAGTTAGAGAAGAAGTTGTTTCATCAAATATATCTAAATTTTTTTTGAGGGGTTTTATTCATTGGACTGGTTTTCCTAAAAAATATTTAGATTACATACCTACAAAAAGACTAAAAGGAATTTCTAAATATAATATTTATAGACAGCTAGATTTTGCGTTGACAGCCATATATTTATATGGGACAAAATTATTTATTAAGTTATTTATACTTTCTTTTTTAATCATGATATTTAGTGTTCTTTTTATATTTTACATAATTTATGACTATTATTTTCTTGGATCTTTAGTTCCAGGATGGGCTACATTAGCGATATTAATTACCTTTTCAGGGTCCCTTAATATATTTTTTTGTTGTCTGATAACATTTTTTTCTAGCAAACTGGGTAGTATATTATCAGTTAAACCAAATTATATTATAGAGAAATAAATATTATTTTAAAAGATCATGAAAATATTATTGGTTGTAGAAGAAACATTTTTTTTTCATCCAAAATTTGTTGATGGGTTATGTAAAAAATTAAAAAATGATATTGTAGGAGTACTTTTAGTAACAAAAATTCCCAAAAAAAATTCATTATCACATTATCTTATCAAAAATCTTAGGAGGTTGTATTTATCTGAAATAATCATCTTATCTGCAATTTTTATTATAAAAAAAATTAAAGATTTAGTTTATGCGAATTTTAAGATAGGCACTCCTCATAGTGTTCACTCAGTTCTTGGTAAATATAAAAAAAAGATTATTGAAGTAGAAAATACGTTTGATAATGAAAAAATTGTAAATTATATCATTAATAATAATATTGATTTAATTTTAAGTTCAAATCCATTATATTTTAGTAAAAAAATTTTGAATTTGAAAAATATAATTTTTCTAAACAGACATTCATCTTATTTACCCTTTAATGCTGGCGTTTGGCCTGTTTTCTATTCTATATCCAAAAATCATAAATTTACAGGAGCATCAGTACATTTGATGAATAATAAAATTGATTCAGGAGCAATTATAAAACAAGAAAAAATAACTCTTTTTTCGAAAAATTTATACGATCTTTATGAGGCTTGTTTCAATAAAAGCACACTAATATCCCTGGAGAGTATTATGGAAATTAGAAAAAAGTATAAAAACACAAATCAATTCAATCATAAAAGAAAAAATAATATTTTTTATAATTCATTTCCACAAATCAAAGATTGGAAAGATTTTAGAAAAAATGGTGGAATATTCGTAAAATGGAAAAATCTATTTGAAACTATCTTTGGGAGTTTTTAAATTAAATATTTGTATCATTTGTTAATATTATTTTGAAATTTTTAATGAATAATAAAATATAATTAAAGATAATACAGAATAAGAAATACTAGTTGCTATTGCTGCTCCATAAACTCCATATATTTTTATTAGTGTAATGTTTAAAATGATATTTAATAAATTACCTAAAATTATATAAGCACTTTGATATATTGGTTTATTATTCATTAAAAAAATATGCTCCATTACTGATGATAATGAAAAAATAAACAATCCTATTGAAATTATACAAAAAATATTTCTTGATAAAATAAATTCTTTATTTGAAAAATAAGAAAATAATGGAAAGAAAATAAAATATACAATTATAAAAATAAAAATAAATATCAGCACATTAAATAAGGATTTCTTAATATAAGATTTAATTTTATAGCTTTTAGAGGCCAAACTTCTCGATAGTTCTGGATTAACTCTGTCACGCATCATAGATAATAATTGATAAATTCCTTCTATAATCATTGATGAAAAACTATAAAAACCTAATGTTTTTAAATCAACAAAGAAACTTAACACAATAATATCTATTCTTAAAAAAGAATATGATAATAAACTATGTGGTAAACTTAAAAAATTAAAAACCACAAGCTTTTTAACTAAAAAAAAATCAATTAAATTAATTTTAATTTTAATATTAAATTTTTTATAAAGGACTAAATTAATTAATAAAATTAATATTTCGCATATAAGAAATACAATAGTTATATTGATTTTATTAAGATAAATAACAATTAAAATTACAAAAATTAGTACCGGCCTTAAATTATTTAGAAAAAAATATAAGTGAAATTTTTTATCCCCATTCAAAACTGCAAATAAGACCTTATTAAAAATAAAAATAGGAATTGAAATTGAAAATAATAAAAAATTTATTCCTAAAAATAAGTTTTTTCCAATATCAAAAAAATTTATTATAAAAAATATTAAAATACAAAATACAATAGTACAAAGTAAAATAAAAAAAATTGAGGATAAGTATTTTGTTCTATTTTTCTCTAATGTTAAATTCTTTACCAAATTTTCATGTATAGAAAATAAAAAAAGGTGGCCGAAAATTATAAATAATGCATAAGCTTTGTTGAATAAACCCAAGTCCTCTAAATTATGATATCCAAGAAATAAATTAGCCAGTAAAGCAAAAAAAGCTCCTATAAAAAAAAAGATATAATCTGAACTATAATCTAAACTTTTGTTCAATATCTTTTCTTTATGCTTAAAATTCTTAATAGCACTTCTTCAGTATTTACACCAATTAAATTACAAAAATTAGAAATTGATTCTAACCTAGGTTTATTGTCTAAAGTAGTTAATTTAATAGCCTCATCTCTTGTCAAAATATCTTCTCTGATTTGATTTGATCTATAACTATCAAACTCAGAGAATCCACCTATCTGATAATATATGAAGTTAGTCAAAGCTGTCCACCCATCACCAACTCTCCATTGATTTAAACCATATTTTTTATCTGATATAAAACCTAATTGATCAAGTTGATTATCAATATTCTTTGAATCAAATTTAACATAATTATAAATAGGTATTGCAGTATCTTTGTGAATAAAACTTGAATAAAATCCAATTGCACTATCAATAAGTGAACTATTAAAATATGAAATATTTTTAGTATATTGAAAAAAATACCACAAAAGTAATTTCATTTTATTAAGTAGATTAAAACTAGACATGCTATTATTATTTTTGAGATATTGCTGAACACCACAATATGCAACCTTAAACTCCATTTGTTCACATTGAAAACCAGTGCCATGAATTGTTATGTCAGATTTAGTCTTCTTTTTTAAATCATTACCATAATAGAGGAACGGTTTATCACCAATAAAAAAAAGAGGTACCATTCCAAGGTGTGGCTTTTTTAACCAAGCTTGTAAATTTAGCCTTATGTATTTTCTCTTTTTATAAATATTTGGTGCTCTGATTATATTTTCAATTCCATATTTTTGACAAAAATGAGAAATATTTCTTCTAGCAGTATCAGTTGTTAATCCCCAGTCATAAGTATAAGTTATTATATTTTTGTATCCAAGAACTTCATATAAATAATACAACGCATAACAGCTATCTCTTCCTCCACTTAAACCTAATAAAATTTTTGTATTTTTATCTCCAATTTTATTTTTTAGTTTTTCGTCACCTAAAAATTTTTGTTTAGTATATGTTTTACAATAATTACAAACACCATATTTATCAAATTTAATTAATGGATATGTTTCAGGGAGAATACATTTGCTGCACCTTTTGAGTATACTGATCTTCTCATCATTATTTCCTATATGATCAATTAAGTTAATAATTTTATGAGATTTATCATTATCAATATTTGTAATTGTAAATTTTTGATTATTAAAACATAATAGTTTATTTATTTCAATTTTATTAATTACACCGGTTAAATTAAATTTATTTTTTAATTTTTCTAAAAAATACATCTCTGAGGATGCAATTATTCTATTATCATCAGCATAAAAATATAACGATCCATTATTTGAGTAAAAATAAGTTTGATTATTTTGACGATTGTAGAAAATTATATTAATAATACCTTTCTTTGTGTTAATAAATTTCTCTAGCTCAGCGATATTATTAAAATTCAAATTGCTAATTTCATCATAAAAATTTCTAGTGTCATTAACTGAATTAATATTTTCGGAATAATTATCATTTAAATAATCTAAAATTATTCCATTATGTGTGCCGATAATTTTTTTTGTAACAATTGGTTGATTGTATTCAGGTTTAAATCTTGGCCCATCAGTTACTAGACGGCATTGACCAAAGATATAATCGTTTTTTTTTAAGATAGATTCTTTAAATTCTTTTGTTTTGTATACTTTATCGTTAAAAATGTTGCTTTTGATAATTTCTAAGTTTTCATTTTTGATACAAATTCCTAAATTATCTAGACCTCTTTTTTCAGATAATTTTATAATATTTGTTAATAAGGGCTTGCTTATCCTTTTGCTTTTTTCAGTATAAAAGAAAATTCCACACATAAAATATTGATTAAAAATTATTGACTAATTTTATACATATTTAATCGACAAATTGTAGATAAAAATATTTAAATTATTATTTGACAGTTACTCATTGTTAAATTTTTTATAAAATTGATTTTGCTTATTAATTATTCTCCCAAATCTATCTATAGTATGATGATAATCTTCATAATAAAGCTTGTATTGTTTTAAAAAACTCTCCGATCGTGAAGGACTTGATTCAAAAAATATAAGGTCATCTTTATTAAGGTTTAAAATAAACTGTTTTTCTAAACATTCGCCTGAACTCTTGTTAATAATGTTTATCATAGATTTATTACTGTCGACCGGATAATTTGTTGCACAAACATATAGATCTTTACCTTCTAAATTTAATTTTTGTTGATGAAAATTTGTTAAAGAAATGATCTTATCATTTATACTCATGAAATTTTTATAATTTAGATATTTATCAAAATTTAAGAAGATACTTATAAAACTAGTAAGTAAAAAAATAGATATAAAGGAAAAATATAACAATTTTTTTTTAGATAGCGCATTAATTAGGTAAAAAATAAATATATTTAAAAATATAAAGTATAAATTCTTTGCTGGATATTGATTGTCATAATCTGTAATGAAATTAACAAATAATAAACATAAAATACATAATGATAAAAACGGTATCAAAACTTTAAAATGTTCTGATAAATTAGATTTATAAAAATACATAAGTGCTGGAGATATAATAAAGATTATAAAAATTGATAAATTTAATTTTAAGTTTTGTAAATCATAGATAAAATAAAATAATATATTTTCATAACCTGTATATGCATTTGAATTTTTATTTAGAACTGTTGAAAGTGAGTCTTCAATGATTGTTTTAGTAAATGTTGATAAGTCAGAAATATATGGATACCACAATATAAACCAAATCATAAAAAATATGAAAAATTTTAAGAAAAAATCTTTAAATTTTTTTTGTAAAAAAATAATTTTCATAAATATAAGAAAAAATATATTTAAAAAAATTATCAAATAAATAAAATATTTTGTAAATACAATTACCGAAGTTTTTAAGAAAAGGTTATATTTATTTAAATCATAAAAAGTTATAAAATCTTCATCAGATAATATAAAATTTTTTATTTCAAAAAAATATAAATTTAATAAGAAAATAAAACAGATTATCAATCCAGAAAATATTAATTTGTATGATTTAAGTTTATTATTTGAATAATTAAATTTATCAAAAAATAATAAAAATATAAATGGAAATGCCCAAGCCTTGATTGATAGTGATAAACTAAGGAAAATTAAAAATAAATAAGCATCACTTTGAATCTTGTAAATAGATGCTTTTAAGAAAAAATAATATGTTAAAGTTAAGAGAAAAAATAATAAATTTAAATCTTGTTTTAATGTTACAGATAAACGGAAAACTTCTGGAATAGATATTATTGAAATAAAAAAAAGAAAATAGAATATTTTTTTGAATCTTAAAAGATCAAATATTTTATATATTAATACGTAACTTAATGTTGCCAAACAAGTGTTTATTAATGTCTTAATTCTAAACACATCTATTAAGTTCAAATCTACAAAGTTATTTAGTAATAAAAAAAAATACTTAAAATAATAAAAATCCGCTCCATATTCAGTTATAGAACTTACTGTTCGATTAATATTAAAAATTCCAATTTTTAAAGCCAATTGTTCAATAAGAAAGCCTTCATCATGATCTAAGAAATCAATCACATTGTAATGGTTAAAACTTAAATTAATTACTACATAGCTTAGAAATATTAATAAGATAATAATATATAAGTTGATTTTTTTAAGCATCATTAATAAAACTGGTTATGTAAAAATGGAATTTACTTATTATAAACTTATTATCTTTATTTGCTATAACAAATATTATTAACAGAATTACTTTATATTATAAAAAAAATATGATTATTAATCAAAAATACTTAAATCTAGAAAATTATAAAGAGTCTTTCCAAAGAAATAAACCTTTTCCACATATAGTTTTGGATAATTTTTTATCAGATGATTTTTTTTCTGAACTTGAAATTAATGTAAATGAAATTAACCATGACAAAGGTAAAAAATTTGAAAGTGACTTTGAGAAAAATAAATGGATCAGTGCAAACTCAAAATTACCTATTAAAATTCAAAAAATTATTGACACACTTAATTCTGATAAATGGGTTAAAAATCTATCTCATCTAAGTGATATAAAAAATATTTTTTCAACAAATGTTGGTAATACTAAATTAGCTAATTATCACGAAATGAAAAATCAAGGTTATTTAGGACCTCATGTTGATCATTCGGATGATCCAGAAACAGGAAGTCCTCACGTATTAAACCTTTTATTATATTTGTCAAAAGAATGGGAAGATGAATGGGGTGGATCAACTTTACTGTTTGACCAAAGAGGGAAAAAAGTAATTAATGAAGTAAAATATAAACCAAACAGAGCAATAATCTTTTTACACACTCCCTATAGCTTTCATGGTGTTAAAAAGCTAACCAAAAATAATTGTATCAGATCATCGATTTATGTTGATTATTATGTTGAATCTAAAGACCCGTATAAAAATATAAACCTAGATTTTAGAAACAAATGGTTCAAACATGGAACTTACTTTGTGCTACCAAAGGCAAAAGATTATTTTAAAATTAAATATATAAAATATATTAAAACTTTTTTAACATATAATATAAAAAGAATTTTATTTGGATAGTCCCAAATTTTTTTAGTTTTGTATTTTTTAGACTAGTGTATGTATTTGGGTTATACGTACACTATTTATTTTTTTTCCTTTAAGTAATTTTTTTCATCATAAATAATTACTTAGCGATGCCATCATAATAGCAGAAATCACAGTTGGATAAACAAAATTTCTTTTTGAAATAAAAAATATGATTAAACAAAATAAAACCACAACAATTCTACATAGATAACTTGCATCAGATAACACTCCTACTGGAAATATAATTGTTCTAGCAATCAAGGCTGCTAATGTTGAATAAGCAAGACAATTAAACCACCTAAATAATTTTGAAGTTTCTTTTATTCCTTCTGATGAGATTACACCTAATAATCTAGATGAAAAAGTTGCTAATGATGTAACTAAAATTGCAAGAATCACACTAGTTGACATTTAATTCTCCAATAAAATAAGCAATTGTTCCACCAACGAGCCCACCTAATAAAATTGACCATTCAGGAGATAAAAAATAAAAAATCGGTCCCAATAATAATCCAAAAATTACTGAAGTTGTTATTTGAATAGTCTTCATTGCACCAACCATCATGCATAAAAAGTAAATTGGATTTAAAATCGCTAGACCCATCATCATATTTTTGTCTAGATAATCTGACGCATAAAAACCAATAAAAGTACCTATTACTGCTGTAGTCCAGGTTGCGCAGCCAATTCCAATCCAGAAATCAATTCTATATTTTTTTTCAATATTTTTATAATTACTCTTCATTATCAACCATGCTGACACAGCTATGAAGTGACACGAAAAATAATATTTCCACTTAGGTTGGCTTTTATGAATCATTAGTGGGAATAAAGAAACTGCCATTGGATACAATCTTGCATTTACAAACCAAACAGCCAAAAATATATTTAATAATGATGCTCCAACTAATAGCGACTCTGCCATGACCAATGAGCCAGGTAGTGCATAAGTAAGCATAGTTGAAAAAATACTTTCCTGAATATTAAAACCCAAATTTTTAAGAAGTGCACCTATAGCAATGAAGCAACAACCAAGTGCAAGTGCAGGACTATCAGGAGCTAGAATTGATTTAAAACCTTTAAAGAAAAATTCCTTATTAA
>MDSY01090148.1_pt1 | contig 10752 bp, 12 predicted proteins | sample 811131 | NCBI WGS metagenome assembly MDSY01 (sample SAMN05326643, study PRJNA326480) | marine metagenome | isolation source: seawater | place: Atlantic Ocean: South West | collected 2010
CCTTTCAATCTTGGAGCATCTATTTTTATTCTTTCGTCTTTAGTAAGAGCTTCTTCTAATTCTAAATATTCATTAGAGGAAATTGATAAATTATTTGATTCATTATTAAATTCATTTTTAGTTTTTAATTGCTCTTTTTTTTGCATTTCTTTTTTCATTCTTGGTGATTCAAAAAAATATTGAAAACCAAGTAATATCAATAAAGAAAGTATAATTGCTAAAATTAAATTACCTTGTTCTTTCATTTTATTTTATTTATTAACCTTTTTTTTTATAGGATCAAATCCATGTCCTCCGAACGGATGACATTTTGAAATTCTTATAATACTTTTATAAGTTCCAATAATTGGTCCATTGTTTAAAATTGATTTAATTGCATAATTAGAACAAGTTGGATTAAATCTACAAACATTTCTATAAAAGAATGGTGAAAAGAAACGATAAATATTTATTAAATAAATAAGTAACTTTGTAAAAATTTTTTTTAATATATTCATTTATTTTATAGCTTTTATTAAATCGTTTTTTAATTCTTTATAATCCATATCTAAACTTTTTTTATTAGCAATGATTACATAGTCATAGTTTTTTTTTAAATAACTATTCAATGTTTCTTTGATTATTGCTCTAAATCTTCTTTTTATTTTATTTCTGATCACCGCTCCTCCTATTCTTTTTGTTATTGTGTAGCCTATTCTTGCAATATTATCTTTAGTTTCATTTGATAAACTTCTTTTATATTTTTGAAGAATAAAACCTTTTGCAAAAAATCTTCTTCCTTCTTTTGAAACTTTTATAAAATCAATTCTTTTTTTTATTGTTTTAATTAAGACCAAAGGCATTTGTTTTAAGCTGAAAGTACTTTTCTACCTTTATTTCTACGTCTTGAAAGAATTAATCTACCATCTTTAGTAGCCATTCTTGTTCTAAATCCATGCTTATTTTTTCTTTTTCTATTACTTGGTTGAAATGTTCTTTTCAATTTTCAAATTCAAAAAAAATGTTTAAAAAAATATATATTCTTTAATTATCTTTAATATTTATAAATTAATTTATTATTAAATATACAAAAAAATTAATTATTTATATAGCACTAGTCCATTCCTTCTTTTATCCGCAGCCCCAAGTAACTTGTTTTTATTAAATTCAAAACCATTTAAACCACTATTTAATTCTTTTTCAACAATTAAATGATTTAAACTTAAAAGATATTGTTTTATTTCATTATTAAATTTATTTTTTTCTAATATAACTTTATTATTTGAGATACTAAAATTAGGAAAATTAATTGCCTGTTGTATATTCATATCCCAGTCAATAACTGCTATAATTGTTTTAATAACATACATTATAATTGATTTTCCTCCTGGAGATCCAATTACCATTTTTATATTATTATTTTTATCAAAAATTATTGTTGGAGACATTGAACTTAAAGGTTTTTTATTTGGTTCTATAATATTATTTTTAAAAAAATTTTTTTCTTTTTTAAAATTAAAGTCACTAAGCTGGTTATTTAATAAGAATCCATTAGTCATTAATCTTGATCCAAAAGCATTCTCAATACTAGATGTTATAGATACAACATTACCTTCTTGATCTAAAATAGAAAAATGAGTTGTAGAAGTTGGAATAAATGTAGTAATTTCTTTTTTTGAATTAATATCGATCTTTTTTTTTCTTGAAATTTGTTTAGATATATTTTTCAAATATTTTTTTGATAAAAGCTTATCTATTTCAATATTTGAAAAATCAGGATCTCCTAAATATTTATATCTATCTTTATAAGAATATTTACTTGCTTCTACGATTAAATGAATATCTTCTTTAATGGTGCTATTAGATAAATTAAATTCTTCAAGAATACCTAAAATTTGTAAAATACTAAATCCACCTGCACTTGGTAAAGAGGAACTACATACTTTATATTCTCTATATTTTCCACATAAAGGGTCTCTTTTTTTTGCTTTGTATTTTTTTAAATCATTTAAATTCATAACACCTTTTTTTATTGGAGAGTTCTGTATTGTATGAACAATATTTTTTGCTATTTTTCCTTCATAAAAACCTTTTGATTTTTTCTTTGATATTATTTTTAAAGTTTCAGCAAACTCATTGTTAGTTAAATATTCATTACTTTTATTTGATTCTGATTTATTTTTATAAAAATATTTCTTTGTTTTTGGGAATAAATATAAATATTTGTCTTTTTCGATCTGTTTATTTAATCTAGGGGAAATTTTAAACCCATTTTCTGCTAATTTAATTGCAGGATAGAATAAAGATTCCCATTCTAAATTACCGTGGTTATTGTGCGCTAATTCAAGCATTGATAAAAGTCCTGGAACACCAATTGCTTTGCCTCCAATTGCAATTTCATAAAAATTTAATGGCATATTGTTATCATTTAAAAAGAATTTTTTTTTTATGTTACTTGGCGCAGTTTCTCTTCCATCATAAAAATTTAAACTTGAGTTTTTTTTATCAAAATATAATAAAAAACCACCTCCCCCGATCCCAGATGATTGCGGTTCAACAAGATTTAATACCATTTGAACTGTTATAGCTGCATCTATAGCGTTGCCACCATTAACTAAAATTTCTTTACCTATTTTTGAGGCTAATGGATGTGAAGTGGAAATAACAAAATTATTTTTTTCAAAAGCAAATAAGTGCTTCGTTAAAAAAATAAAAATAATTAAAAAAAAAAATATTATTGATTTATACAATTTTTTATTAAATCCTTATAAGTTATAATTATATTAAGATGAATTTAAAAAATAAAATCAGAAAATTCTATAATAATTCTACTCCAATAGTAGGTTTAACCGCTTATTCGTTTAATACTGCTAAAATTTTAGATAAATATGTCGATTTTATATTAGTTGGTGATAGCTTAGGAATGACTTTATATGGTATGAAAAATACCCAAAAAGTAACTATTGATATGATGATTAATCATGGAAAAGCAGTTACTAAAGGCGCAAAAGACACTTTGGTTATTGTTGATTTACCATATAGAACATATGAAAGATCACCTTTACAAGCTTATGAAACTGCTTGTAAGGTGATTGATACAACAGGATGTTACGGAGTTAAACTTGAAGGAGGTAAAGAAATTGCAAATACTGTGTCATATTTAACTAATAGAGGTATAAAAGTTATGGGGCACATAGGATTATTGCCTCAATCAATTGTGAATTTTAAAAAAATAAAAATTAGTGGTTTTAAAAAATTAGAAAAAGAAAAGTTATTAGATGATGCAAAAGCATTGTTCAATTCAGGCGTATTTTCAATTGTTATAGAAGCAGTTGCAGAAACTGCAGCTAAATTAATAGTAAGAGAAATTATGAAAAATAAAGAAAAATTTGTGCCAATTATTGGGATTGGAGCAAGTAAACATTGTAATGGGCAGATTTTAGTGACTGATGATATAATAGGTGCTAGTTATAAGTTTAAAGATAAAAAAATACCAAAATTTGTAAAAGTTTATAATGAATCTAATTTAGAATCATCTGTAAAAAAATTTTGTGAAGAAGTTAAAAAAAAAGTTTTTCCTGGAGATGAATATGTTTATAAAAATAGTATGAAAATTTTTAATAATATAACTTATTTACAATTCTCTAATAAAAAGTGAAAAACTTAAAAATAATTAAAGATTCAAAGTCTTTAATAAAAGAAGTAAAAAAATATAAATTACAGAAAAAGAAAATAGGCTTTGTTCCTACATTGGGAGGTTTGCATAAAGGACATATAAAATTAATAAGATTAGCCCAAAAAAAATCAGATATTGTAATAGTTAGTATTTTTTTAAATCCATTACAGTTCAATTCTAAAAAAGATTTTTCAAATTATCCAATTAATATAGCTAACGATAAAGCAAAAATTTTTAAAGAAAAAGTTCGCATATTATATATTCCACAAATAAAAGAAATATTTTTAAAAAATAAAATTAAAAAAATTAAAGCTTCAAATGTAGCTAATAAACTATGTGGCAAGCATAGGAAAGGGCATTTTAATGGCGTAGTTACTGTATTAAAAGTATTATTTGAACAAGTATCCCCACATTATGCTTTTTTTGGTGAAAAGGATTTTCAACAAGTTTTAATTATAAAAGATTTAATTTCTAAATATAATTTTAAAATTAAAATTATTTTGTTACCTACTGTAAGAAATAGTAAAGGATTGGCTTATTCATCAAGAAATAAATTATTAACTACAAAACAAAAAAATATTGCTAAATATTTGTATAAAACAATAAATGAAATTTCATATATTATTTTTAAAAATATAAAAGAAATAAATAATTTAGAAGAAATTGGTAAAAAAAAATTATTATATTATGGATTTACTAAGGTGGATTATTTTAAAATTTATAATGAAAATAATTTATCAAAAAAAAAAATAAATAAAAAAAATATAAGAATTTTTGTTGCTGCTAATTTAGGAAAAATTAGATTAATTGATAATTATAAAGTTTAAAATTATTGAACGTAAATATGAACTTCTGGAACCACAACATCACCGCTTGTTTTAGCAGATAAAGCAACTTTTTTAGAAGGTAGGCCAAAACTAACTAAACTTCTTAATACTCTTTCAGCATATTTTTTTACTTTAGAAGAATTAATTCTTGTTTCTCCTTCATTCTTACCGATTGGTGAAACAGCAACTAATCCAAAAGATGCATCTGGAATTTTATCTATTGTAGTACCGATTGTATCATATAAAGTTTTTTCATAATCAATATTTGGATCATCAAATCTAATAACAACTAAAGGTAATCCAGATATATTAACTTTTGGTACTTCTAATTGTTGGTCAGGTGGGCCTGCAACAGCTAAAGCTTGTGCAGCTAAAAAGCTTCTATTTAATATTCCAGTTCCCATTGCTTCACCATTTCTAATTGCAACTGCAATGGTAAGCATATTTTGATTCTCAATCTTAGTAAAACCAGCTTGTCTTGAAATTTCTTCAGTAAGTTCATTTATTAATCTAGCAATCTCAATTTCTATTTTTTCAACATCATCTTCAAGTATTTCTAATTGACGATGATCTTGATCAATTGCACCAGCTAAACGTAAAGTTTTATTAATCGTACTTTTTAAAAGTGCAACTACACCAGCATCAGCATTTACTTTTTGATTTAAAAGATTAATTTCACGCATGTAAGCTTCAATATTTTTTAATTCTGTTTGGGCTTGATCATATTGTCTAACTAGTATTGGGTTACCTGGAGTTGTACCTAATTGTAATTTTGTACTAATAGCTGCAACAGTCCCGTAAAATTGTGTAGATGAACCATAAACTCTAGCTTTAATTTCTTCATAGTTGCTTCTATGCATATCAAATGCTTCTTTAACAGCAAAAAAATCATCATTTAATGATGGTATTTTTTGACCCACAAATGTTCCACTAGGATCAGCATCTATTTGATCATTTCTTGTTGAAGATGCCTCGTCTTCATAAATATCATCTGTAGGCATCATTTCTTCATCATCAATCAAAATTGAAGGTTCTTGAATTGTTTCTTCAGGAATAGGTTCTAAATCGGCAATTTCATCACCTTTACCTTTTCTTCTATCTAAAAGAGAACAATTTGTTAAAACAAATGCGAATACAATTAATATTAAATATTTATAAAACATCCCGACACAATAAATTTAATTTTATTATATATTACTTTAAAAATTATACTATTATTTATAATTTTTAAAGAGATAAAAACAAGTAAAAAATGTTGCTTTTTTGCAACAATTATTTAATTAGTTAAATATTGCGTTTTTAGAAGGATTCATGAAAAAAAAAACTGTTGGAAATACTAAATCAGTGGTGCATGGAAAAGAAAAAGAAATTATATGCCATGATATGCGAAAATATGTCTGGCAAAAATATGATTTTTTACAAAATATAAAAACAACTAAAAAAAAAAGCGCCCGTAGCTCAATTGGATTAGAGCGCTTGACTACGGATCAGGAGGTTTGGGGTTCGACTCCTCACGGGCGCACCAAATTTAATAAAGGAATTATTTTTTTTATTTTATTTAATTACTTTTTCTAGAGTAGATATTAATTTATTTGAGGATGGAGCAATCATTGAAGAAAAATGATTTTCTAATTTTCCTTCTTTATTAATAACAAATTTGTAAAAATTCCATTTTGGTTTTGCATTATAATTTACATTAAGCCATTCAAAAAATGGATGAGCTTTATCACCAACAACATTGTTTTTTTTTGTTAAATCAAATGTAATATTAAAGTTAACCATGCAAAATTTTTTAATATCTTCTTCTTTTCCTGGTTCTTGATTAAAATTGTCTGAAGGAACTCCTATTACAATTAAACCTTTTTTTTTATAATCTTCATGTATTTTTTGAATTCCAGTATATTGTGAAGTAAAGCCACATTTTGAAGCAGAATTAAAAATTAATATTGGTTTCCCTTTGAATTGTGATAAAGGAAAATTTTTACCATCTATATCTGTAAAAACAAAATCGTATGCGTTTTTAGGCATTTCTCTTGCAAATAAATAATTAAAACTAAGGGAATTAAAAACTATAAAAAAAATTGTAATAAAAAAGAATTTTTTTATTTTTGTATTAAATTTTAAAAACATAATTATTGAATTTATATAGTTCATTATAATATATTTGGAATACTTTATTGTATTTTTTTTATATAAATGGATTTTTCATTCTTAAATTTTTTTGAAGACTCATACCAGGTACTTTTAAATATATTTATTATTATATTTATAGGTTTTTTTGGATGGAAAACACTTTCAACATTAATAAAAAAGAAATTAAGCAATATTGATGTTTCAAAAGACGAAGCTCAAAATCAAAGAGTTAATACTCTTTTTAGAATATTAAAAAATTTTGTTTCAATAGCAATTCTCATTGTAGTAATAATGTTAGTTTTATCTGAATTAGGAATTGAGATAGGACCATTAATTGCAGCAGCCGGTGTTGTAGGATTAGCTGTCGGTTTTGGAGCACAAACATTAGTTAAAGATATTATAACTGGTCTATTTATTATATTAGAAGGTCAAATTACTATTGGAGATATTGTGGAAGTAGCTGGTCATTCTGGAAAAGTAGAAGCTATTACTATAAGAACCGTAAGATTAAGAGATGTTAATGGGCATTTACATGTGATTCCATTTAGTGAAGTAACTACAGTTAAGAATATTACTCAAGATCAGGATTATCATAGTTTTGAAATAGGAGTTTCTTATAATGAAGATGTTGATTATGTAATAGATACAATTGAAAAAGTTGGATTAGATTTACAAAAAGACAAAGATTTTAAATCTAAAATTAATGGAAATATTGAAGTTTTTGGCCTAGATAAGTTTGATGACTCAGCAATTATAATTAAGGGAAGGATTCCAACTATTCATAAACAACAATGGATTATAAGAAGAGAATTTAATAGAAGAATAAAATTAGCTTTTGATAAAAATGGTATTGAAATACCTTTTCCTCAAAGAACCATTTCATATCTTGAAAAAAAGAAAAAAGTAAAAAAAAAGATAATAAGAAATAAAAAATTTTCTGCTAGTTCTGGAGATGATTAATTTAAACCATTACGCGCATATTCCTTTAGTTGCAAATATTCTTCTTCATTATTTAAATTAATTATTTTTTTTGCTATTTCATAAGAAAATCCTGCTTGAGAAATTTTTGATAATTTTTTTTGAATTCTAGCAAAATTTTCTTTTTTTTTATTAAAATCTAAAAGCTTTTTCTTTTTTGCATATATTAATGCAGAAGTTAATTCATAATTAAAGAAAGATTTTTTTAAATTATCAAAGCCATTTTTTATGTCTTTATCTGATATACCTTTAATTTTTAAATTAAAAATAATTTTTTTTTTTGAATAACCTTTTTCAATATAATTTAAAATTTTATTTTCTGAAAATGATTTATCATTAATTAAACCTATTTTTTCAAATTTATTTATTATTAATTCAATAAATTCGAGTTCCTTGTTTGGCTTAGTTTTATAAAAAAAAGATGTTTTAATTATTTTTCTTTTTAATATAGTTTTTAATTGATTTTTTGATGCTGAATATTTTTCTAAATATCTGATTGCACTTTTTTCAAGTGAATCTAGAGTAATTTTTTTTGGTATTCTTTTTTTCATAAAATTAACTAATTATATTAAATATATAAATTAAAAAATTAAAGAATGGAAAATAATACAAATTTTGATTCTGCATCAACTAATTGGTTGGGGTTATGGACTCTTTTTAGTAAAGAAACATCTAGATTTTTAAAAGTATTTTACCAAACAATTTTGGCTCCTGTAGTTACAAATATTTTATTTTTAACTGTTTTTTTAATAGTTATTGATAGAGAAGATTTTACTATTGGCGGAGTCCCATATTCTGAATTTTTAGTTCCAGGGTTAATAATGATGCAAATTTTACAAAATGCATTTATGAATACAACTTCAACAATTATGATTGCTAAAGTACAAGGAAATATAGTAGATATTCTTTTACCCCCTCTTTCTAGTCTGGAGCTCACTATTGCTATTGGTTTTGGTGGAGTTGCAAGGGGAATGATCGTAGGATTAGCAAGTACAATAGCTTTATATTTTTTTATTGATATGAAATTTGCAAATTTTTTTTATATATTTTTCTTTTCTTTTTCAGGAGCTTTAGCGCTTAGTCTTCTTGGAATAATGGGTGGAATTTGGAGTGAAAAATTTGATCATATGGCTGGTTTAACAGCATTTATTATCACACCATTAACATTTTTATCTGGTTCATTTTATTCAGTTGAAAAATTACCAGTTGTCTTAGAATTTTTAGCAAAATATAACCCAATATTTTATTTTATTGATGGTTTTAGAGCAGGTTTTATTGGCTATTCAGACAGTCCTATTATTAATGGAATAGTTGTATGTATTGTTTTAAATACCATATTATTTTACTTGGTTTATAAAATGTTTCAAACAGGATACAAATTAAGAACTTAAAAATATGGAGTCATCAGTTTTATCTACTTATAGAAGATCCAATTTATCTTTTGTTAAAGGAAAAGGATCTTATTTAATAACAAATAAAGGAAAAAAATACTTAGATTTTGCAAGTGGTATAGCAGTAAATTCTCTTGGTCATTGTAATCCAGATTTAATAAAAACACTTTTAATACAATCTAAAAAACTATGGCATATTTCAAATGCATTTCAGATTACTGAACAAGAAAAATTAGCTAAAGCAATTACAAAGCTTACTTTTGCAAATAAAGTTTTTTTTTGTAATTCAGGAGCAGAATCAATAGAATCTGCCATAAAAATTGCAAGAGCATATCATCAAATAAAAAAAAAAAAAAATAAATTTAAAATTATTACAATTAAAGGAAGTTTTCATGGAAGAACTATTGCTGCTATATCTGCTTCAGGACAAAAAAAATTAACAGAAGGTTTCCAGCCTTTAGTCGATGGTTTTGTGAGCATAGATTTTGGAGATCATTTATCGATTGAAAAAGCAATTGATAGTAAAACAGCTGCTATTATGGTTGAACCAATTCTTGGCGAAGGAGGTATTAAGGTTATTCCTAATCAATGTTTAGAAGGATTAAGAAATTTATGTAATAAAAAAAAAATCTTATTAATTTTTGATGAAGTACAATCTGGCATTGGTAGAACAGGAAAATTTTTTTCTTATCAATGGTCTAAAATTAAACCAGATATACTAGCTACAGCTAAAGGTTTAGGAGGAGGCTTTCCTATTGGAGCATGTTTAGTAACAAAAGAAGTATCTAAAGGTATGAAACTTGGAAGTCATGGATCTACTTTTGGTGGAAATCCTTTAGCATGCTCTGTAGCTAACAAAGTTGTTAATGTAATTTCAAAAAAAAGTTTTTTAAAAAAATTAAATAAAAATTCAAATTTTTTAATTACGGAATTAGAAAAAATAAAAAATAAATATGAAAATTTAATTGAAGAAATTAGAGGCAAAGGATTTTTATTAGGTATAAAAAGTAAAATTAGTAATAATATTTTTATAGAAGAATTAAGAAAAAATGGTTTATTAATTGTAGGAGCAAGTGATAATGTTATAAGACTTTTACCTCCTTTAAATATAAATATAAATGATCTTAAGATTGCTATAAAAATAATTGAAAAATCATGTATGAAAATAAATAAAAGTTATGGAAAAAAAAATTAAACATTTTTTAGATTTAGATAAAATTGAATTTGATGATTTAAGAAGTATCATAGATTTGTCGAAATCTTATAAACAAGGTATTACATCGGGGCAAGATACTCTTAAAGGAAAAACTTTAGGCCTTATTTTTGAAAAACCTTCTACTAGAACTAGAGTTTCATTTGAAATTGCAATGTATCAATTAGGAGGAAATACAACAGTTCTTGAGAGTGAAAAAACTCATTTAGGAAGAGGTGAAACGATTTCAGATACCGCAAAAGTTTTATCAAGATATATTGATATTATTGTTTATAGAACTTCTTCTGCAAAAAAATTATATGAGTTAGCTGAACATTCGACTGTCCCAGTAATTAATGGACTTAATGACAGAACTCATCCTTGTCAATTAATAGCAGACATTATGACTTTTGAAGAAAATATAGGTATAATTGATAATAAAATTATTACTTGGTGTGGTGATTTTAATAATGTTTGTAGAAGTTGGGTCCAAGCTGCAGGTATTTTTGATTTTCAATTAAATTTAGCTTGCCCTAAAGAATTAATAGATAAAAAAGAAATGAGTAAAATAAAAAA
>MDSY01014957.1_pt1 | contig 10751 bp, 8 predicted proteins | sample 811131 | NCBI WGS metagenome assembly MDSY01 (sample SAMN05326643, study PRJNA326480) | marine metagenome | isolation source: seawater | place: Atlantic Ocean: South West | collected 2010
AACACCCTCAAAGATTAAGAGAAGATCTTCCTGCGATTATTAGACCAGTTAAAATAGTATTGAAAAAGTTTAAAGTCTCTTTATTGTCTGTTTCATTATATTTGAATTAAAATAAATGAGAAAAAAGATCCTGTTATCTGGAAACACAGATCTATAAACAGGACGTTTATTCTCCATGTAACGAGTTGTACTAATTACCTAAAAATGAATAAATTTATAGTTTGTGTTGAGTGGTTAAATAGCAAATTAAATAGGATGTGAATTCATAAAAAAAATTATTCCAACTTACTTAATCCCATACCCATATCCATACCCGTACCCGTACCCATATTTATCAATAAATCGATCAGGTTTAGAGTCATCAGTAATTACATAACCTATGTTTTTTAGCTGGTATTTTTCTGTATAGTCCAATACATAATTTACTACCTTTTTAGGTGAAAAATTTTTTCTAAAAACATGAATAACGTAATCTGATTTCTTTAATAATTCTAGAGTATCAACCATAAATAGGATTGGCGGAGTGTCAAAAATAACATAATCATATTTTTTCTTGAGATAAGAAACAAAATCATCATATTTTTTGCTATCAAAAATATTAATTTTATTATTTGTTTCTGTTCCAACAAAAAGAGTATCGAGTTGCTTGTTCGTTATTTTATATTTTTCAAAAAGATCTTTGAAATCATTTTCATGATCATTTATGATGTTTGTTAGCCCTTTCAAAGGCATTTTGTCCTTATAAAATAATTTTGATAAATCAGGATTTCGAATATCAGTCCCGATAAGAACAACTTTTTTGTTTCTACTCGCTAAAAAGGTTGAAAGATTAAAGGCAGTATGTGTTTTTCCCTCATTTTTAATACAGGACGTGATCATAATTGACGTTCCTTTTTCTGATTTAGGAATTAACATACTTAAATTATGATAAATTCTTTTCAACAGTTCGTTGTGAAATGATTTGTTTTCGTTCGAAGGATTATTCTTTGAAAATTTAACAACACCTAAAAAATTAATATTGGTAAGCTTTTGTTTTAGATATTCTATATCAACAAAAAACGTTCTGACAAAAAACAAACTAAGACTAAAACCGACTGGGAGAAACAATCCAGCAAATATAAACCCAGCAAATATTTTAGATTTATTTGATTTTGTTTCTGTAATATAATCAACTTCATTAATTAATTTAATATTTGATTCTAAAGAGGATAAATTAATTAATGCCTCTTCTTTTTTTTGAGATAAATAAGAATGTAAATTATTCAAAAGCAAAAGGTCTCTTTCTAGGTTGCTCAATTCTGATCCCTTTATTGGGATAATACCAACCATAGAATTACTTTTTCGTTTGTAGTCATTGTACCTATTTAATTTCATTTTTAATTTATTAATATAGATATTTAAACTATTGAGAATATTAGATCTTAAATCAATGAGTTGATTTTGTGATTGAATAACTAGTGGGTTTTTTTCTGTGGCCTCAACAAGTAAATTGTTTTTTTCTAAAATAATTTTATTAAACTGAAAAACCATTTGATTAATATTTTGATTTTCAATACCAATATCAGTTGGTAGAAGTTCGAAAGAGTTTTGTTTTTCTACCTCATTTAATAGTTCTACAGACAGATCACTCTGCAAAGAATTCCTAAATATTTTTTGTTCAATTGCATTTAAATTATCTAATGCTGAATTTGTTTGAGATTCAGGCATATAAACTCCATTTGAGATTTTAAAATTAGAAATCACATAATTCAGTGAGTCAATTTTTGTTATTAATTCAGAAATTCTCAAATCAATAAAATTTATTGATAATTTGTAAACATTCTTCTTTTCGTTTAAATTGTTTTCTTTAATTCCATCTACAATTCCTTTTAAAATTTTTGAGTTTAAATCTTTGTTAGGCCCAGAATAAGAAATACCGTATGTATTTGAATTTTTTGATTCTTGAACAACATAACTTGATTTTAATCCATCAATTGTTTGAGTTTTGTCAAATTGACGAATGATAAAGGTATCCAACCCTGCATAATTTAAAAATTTTCGTTTGTATGTAAATATTGAATTCTCAAATTCATTTTCATTTTTTGAAAATGAAAATGTTGTATCATTTATGTTAATGACAACATTTTCTTTGTTGTAACTAATAATACATGTGTTTTCAGACATGGTTTTTTTAAAAACAAATTCAAATGGTAATGATTCTTTTGTTAAAAGCGAGTTCGCTTTCCATGAGTTTTTTTTAAAATATCGATAATTAATTCCAAGTTTTTCTGCTATTTGGTTTAATATTAAGGTAGATTTAAAAATTGAAACTTGGTCTTTATTCTCAATTTTATTATTGTAAAGAAATTGATATTCATTATTATTGATAAAAGAGGAGGGATCAGATTGATCTTCACTAATCAATATCGTTGCATTTGTTTGAAATATATCGTGATGATAATAGTTATATACAATTCCAATAATAGTGAATACGATTAACGATGAAATAATCAGTATTCTTTGTGATAAAACAGTGAATATAATTTGAATTATATCTATTTGATCTTCTTGACTATGTTCATTATTTGTTTGCATCACCTAACAATTAGAATAATTATCGATGTTAATAAAGATAGGGCTCCAGCGTTTCTTAAAATCCCAAAATCAAATGCTAAAGAAGTATTATCAGGCCGTACATAAATTTTATCATTTTGTTTTAGGTAATAGTATTCTGAGTTCAAAAACTCATAGGATGTTAGATCTAAATACTTAGTTTCAATTTTATTATTCGAATTTCTAAGTATCATAACTTTGGTAGGATCTGCATTTTTATTAAAATCTCCTGCTCTACTAATGAGTTCGGTAAAAGAAATATTTTGATTTATTACTTCAAATGTCCCAGGCTTTCCTACTTCCCCTAATATTGAAACTCTAAAATTTAATATTTTTGTTCTAACATTTGGGTTTTGAACATATATCTTTAATTTTTCTTTAATTGATTCAGATAGTGAAGAACAAGTTAGCCCTAAGGCTTTTATTTTCCCAAGAATACGGATGTCAATACAACCTGAACTATCCACTAAATAGCCGTCTAATTTTCTTGCCTCAGCATTTCTTATGGTTCCAATTTTATCGATTGAACTTGGAGTGAAAATTGAGGTGCTTTGATTGTTTAAAGAAGAAATATTTATATCAATTAAATCTCCATAGGTTATGATCGCCTCTGGGATTTTAATTTCTAGATTTTCAGGGATATTTTTAAAAAGTAATTTGCTATTTGAGCAGCTTAGGATCAAAAATATAGCGACTATTAAATTAATGATTTTTTTAAAAAGCAAAACAAGTTTTATTTTATTTTGCATAATTACACAAATTTAAAGGTAAGGATAAATATTTTTTTTTTTAAAAAACATCCATTTTTTAAAAAAAACATCTTTTTTGGGTTAGTTTATTTTAATAGTAAGATATAATTATTTCATCCTTTATAAGGGGCTCCTTTCTAATGATAAAATATTAAAATAGATATTAAGTATCGGGTTTTTATCTTAAAAATTTATATTTATTTTTTAAAAGGTATGTCTCAGAGTATCCTGATTTTGTTGCTATTTCTGAGATTGATTTTTTATTCATAAGCATTTTTTTTGCTAATTCTGTTCTTTCTTTTTTTATGAATTGGGCCGGTTTAAAATCTTTATTTAAACGATTAATTTCGTAGTAGTCTAAATTAAATTCAATTTCTAACATTTTCAAAGTTACTCGGTTCAAATTTACATGAATGAAACGTTTGATATTTGAAACCAATTGATCATCCGTAATAATTTTTTTCTTTACAGTTTTAAAAACGATGATAATAATTAGTATTATTACTGTTATTATCCCAAAGTATTGGTAATTTCTGTGATTGTTAATTTTATAATCCTTGAAAATTAAATTATTATTAAATCTTTTTACATTTTTAATAGAATAAATTCCATGTACACTGCCGAAACTGATGCTATCATTGCTCTTGTAAACTGCACTGCTATTAAACTCGTCTATTATAAATCCCTCTAATAATTTCTTTTTGGTTTTACTGAAGATGCTTAAACCATTGTTTCCTGATAAAAAAATTAAATCGTTATAATCAGATATCGTATGTGCGGTCATATTGATGGCTATTTTATTTTCTAGTATTAAACCTTGCGTTGTCCTTTTAAAACTTAGTAATAATTTATTTTCAGAAATAGCATAAAAATTGTTACCATTCAGATCGGATTCTAAAATATCATCAATTATATAATTAATTTTGTTATCGATAATTTCAGTATTGTAATCTTTTACATTTAGTGAAACGTACCGATTATTATCAATAAAGTGAAACTCTCCTCGATCTTTGATTCGATCTTGTATCTTATTTCTTATGGGTATGATTTTTTTTTGAGCAGGATACACTAATTTGAATGTATTTTTTTTGTGGTTGTAATTATAAATCCCTTTGTTAGAAATAGTCAAATATTCAAAATTATTTATTAAAAAAATATCTGAAATATTTCCATATTCTCCTTTGGTCCTTATTGAATTGTCGTTGCTATATATTTTTCTTTCTTTTTTCTCTTTATAGGATAATAGGCCATTATAGCATACAAATGTAATACTGTCAAACTCTTTTATTTGTCCATCTGTATAAGTTATTTTGCTCAACTTGCTACCATTGATGTAAATTCCGTTGTAAGATCCAACAGCATTTTTAGTTATTGATCTTACGCTTTCAAATGGTTTAAAGGAATATGATAGATTCTTGTAAATTAGCAATTTACCTCTAGAGATAATGTATAGCGTATTTTCTAGGTATGCAAAATCACTTGTTGATGTTGAGTAAAAGTCAGGAAATGTTAAAGGGGATTTTATAAATTTTACTTTAAAATTATTGTTTTTTTGAAAGATTGAATTTATTGGTCCAGACATTGATGCATCAAAAAGGGTTAAATCATCTTCAGGAGAATTAATTTTATAAATACCACTATTGGAACTTACATATAGTTCATTTTGATAAGTAACAAAATTATAAAATATTTTGTCGTCATAAATTTTTTGGATTGTAAAGGCATAATTAAATAGTATAATATAGGCCAACATATATTTTAAATGAAACATATTCTTTGTTTTTAACAACTCCAATTATAGTGTTATTTTTTTATTGAGACAAAAATTAAATTTTTTTAAAAATGTCTTTTTATTTTTACTTTTATCAAAAAATGATATTTATAACAGTTTTTTTATTTTTTAGGAGTTGTCTCATAAGTGTATATGATAAATTTAAATTGTTCCTAAGCTATCTGAATGCTAAAAATATATGATATGTTTTATAAATTTAACTACATTAGTCTGATAAATATCTAGCATGTTTTTTTTAATTATTTCTTGCCTCTTGTATGCGGTAAATAACTTCGTTTGGAAAAAGGTTTTATCTGTTTCCAATTCGTGGCTATTAATCATTTCCCGTTCTTTTCTAACTAGTGTAATAGGAGTATTCATTTGCTTCTTCTTTTTTTCAGAGGTACTTGTAGAGCTTCAGTTAAAAGCATTCGGATATGTCGTTGCAGCATCTTTTTTTGGAGCACTTGGGTTACTATTTATGGTTCTAGCACTAAAAAAAGGAAGTCTATTTCAATTAGGAATTTTCAATTTATTGATCGTCTTTTTGACCGCCACTTATCTATTTATTTTTGAAGATATAGATCTTGAAAACTTCAGTTTAGCAGTAATACTCATTGGTACAGGATTTATGTGCTACTGTTTTCATATTCAAAAATCAAATACAGTAGAAGTATCCAAAAAACAATTATTGTTGTTTTTTGGGATGGCTTTATTTTTTGCGGCTTCTTGTTTATTGCACTGGTATAATTTAAAGCAATCTTTTCCTGTAATTGTTGCAGTTACAGTTCAAGAGCTTATGGTTTTTATACTTGTAGGTTTGCTATTGCTATTAAAACAAGACTTGTTGCCAAAAACAATTGGTATTCAGCTAAAGTCATTAGCTCCTTTTGTATTGCTCATGGCTATTATTATTTTTATTTCTTTATGGACAGGGTTTATTGGTTTGGAATCTACTAACCCCCTAATTTCTCAATTGATTAGTTTAATTACTCCAATTTTTACCATTTTATTGGGTGTGTTTTTCAACAAGGACAAATGCAGTCCATTGGCTCTTGTCGCTTCAATTTTAATTATCTCAGGAGTTTTTCTGCTGAACTTTCGTGGCTTGATATTTTTTTGAAATTCATCAAAAAACTCTTTTACTTTTTCACGAAGTAATTTGCATTTAAGGACTCCGTTTTGTTTCGTATACAGGAATATTCTTTCCTTATCAATTGGTCTCTAATTCCAATTTTATAGTAGTTTAGTTAAAAAAAAGTATAAACTCTTAGAACCGATAAGAATTTTATTGAACTTGATATTTCAGCTATTGAGCATGGAATTTATTTTATGAACATCACAATAAATTCAAATATGTATGTGTTCAAAATAAGTAAAGACCAGCGTGTTTTACAAAATCGTATCAGTTTTACAGAACAAAAAAAGGCATCCATATGGGATGCCTTTTTAGAATATTTCTGATCTTAAAAAATCAGTCAATAATTAGTTTTTTAATAAAATGAACGCATTAAAACAATTTAAAAGCTTCTTTTATTTTATCGACATAATCTAACTTCTCCCAAGTAAACGTTTCTACCTCTTCAGAAACAGTTTCCCCCATTGGGTTTGAAAACGTCACCGTTTTTACTTCTGGAGTTCTTCCCATATGCCCGTAAGCAGCCGTTTCAGAATAAATAGGAGTTCTTAATTTTAAACGTTGTTCAATAAAATAAGGACGCATATCAAAGATCGTCGCTACTTTTTTACTAATTTCTCCATCAGATAAATTAATGTTAGCTGTCCCATAAGTTTCTACATTTATACTTGTAGGTTCTGCCACGCCAATAGCATAAGAAACTTGTACTAATACCTCTTTACAAAGACCAGCAGCTACTAAGTTTTTAGCGATATGTCGTGTTGCATAGGCTCCAGATCGATCTACTTTAGATGGATCTTTTCCGGAGAAAGCACCACCACCGTGAGCGCCTTTTCCTCCATAAGTGTCCACAATGATTTTTCTTCCTGTTAAACCAGTATCTCCGTGGGGTCCTCCAATAACAAAAACCCCTGTTGGATTAATATGATACGTAATTTCTTTTGTAAATAATTGTTGAATGTGAGTTGGTAATTTTGCAATGACTCTAGGAATCAAAATCTCTACAATGTCTTTTTTGATTTTTGCCAACATCACCTCTTCAGAAGTGTCAAAATTGTCGTGCTGTGTAGACACAACTATGGCATCAATTCTTTGAGGAATGTTGTCATCAGAATATTCAATCGTTACTTGACTTTTCGCGTCAGGACGTAAGTATGAGATCGCTGAATTTTCTCTCCGCAATGCGGCCAACTCAATCAATAACCTGTGAGAGAGCTCCAAGGCTAGAGGCATATAATTTTCAGTTTCATCTGTAGCATAACCAAACATCATTCCTTGGTCTCCAGCACCTTGCTCTTCAGGATTTGCTTTGTCTACTCCTTGGTTAATATCGGGGGATTGCTCATGAATTGCTGATAAAACACCGCAAGAATTACCATCGAACATGTATTCACTTTTGGTGTAGCCAATTTTATTAATGACATCTCTGGCAATTTTTTGGACATCCAAATACGTTTTAGACTTCACTTCTCCTGCTAAAATTACTTGACCAGTAGTAACTAGGGTTTCACAAGCAACTTTACTCGATGTATCAAAAGCTAAAAAATTATCGATCAGCGCATCAGAGATTTGATCAGCAACTTTATCTGGGTGTCCTTCAGAAACACTTTCTGAAGTAAATAAATAGGACATATAAATCTTTTTTTTTTATAGTAATTGAAAAATAAAAACAGATTGCTGGTTGCTAAAGTAGTAGGAAATTACTGCTTTAGCATTTTTTGTTTCAACTGAATACATCAGTGTCAGAGGTTGCAATCAGTTCAAATTTTTCCTCTTAAATTCATTGCAAAGTTACATTATATATCTAAATATTATAGCTTTTCATAATAATATTTTATTATCATATTATCAAAAATATAGATTTTGATATAAATAATTTAAACGATACTCATAAAAATAGGCTTATAAATGTGAAATTGTTATTTCTTTAAAATAAACCAATTTTTACTTGGATATTAAATTTTTCTGAACCTATATTTGCACTCACAAAGTTCAATAACTTATTGAAATGTTATCAAGAAAGGTGAAGGGATTAGACCCGTTGAAACCTTAGCAACCCTTTAGAAATAAAGAAGGTGCTAAATTCTACCTAAATAATTGTATTTGGATAGATAACAAAAAAGAATTTTCCTGTTCAGGAAAATCTTATTTTCTTCATAACATTTTTCTAGTAAGTACATCAACAATAATTGATGCATTTGACTTTTTTGTTTATTTATTAACTCAAAAAAAATAGAAAAATGAGTACATTAAAATTAGCGACTAACGCATTACATGCTGGTCATGAAGTTTCACAAAATGGAGGAACAAGAGCGGTTCCTATTTATCAAACATCATCTTATGTTTTTAACAATTCGGAACATGCTGCCAATCTTTTTTCATTAAAAGAATTAGGCTTTATTTATACCCGATTAAACAACCCAACAAATCAAATTTTACAAGACCGTTTGGCAGCTGTTGAAGGTGGAATTGGAGCCGTTGTTTTTGCTTCAGGAACTTCTGCAATTTCAACAGGCTTATTAACGCTTTTAAAAGCAGGAGATCACATTGTAGCCTCGAGCAGTTTATATGGAGGAACCTATAATCTCTTAAATGTCACTCTGCCAAGGTTTGGAATCACAACAACCTTTGTAGATGCCTCAAACCCTGAGAGTTTTTCAGCTGCTGTTCAAGAAAATACAAGAGCCTTTTTTGTAGAGTCCTTAGGGAATCCTAAATTAGATGTGCTAGATTTAGAAGCTATTTCAGATCATGCGAAGGCAGCAGAGGTTCCTTTTATCGTAGATAATACAGTCGCTACCCCAGCATTACTAAATCCAATAAAGCATGGAGCAAATATTGTAATTCATTCCTTAACAAAGTATATTGGAGGCCAAGGTACCTCTTTGGGTGGAGCCATTGTAGATGCAGGAACATTTAATTGGGCAAACGGTAAATTTCCTGAATTTACAGAGCCATCAGCAGGATATCATGGTTTAAAATACCATGAAGCTTTAGGAGCTGCATCCTATACATTTAAACTAATTTTAGAGGGCTTACGTGACTTTGGAGGAGCTTTAAGTCCAACAAATGCCTTCAATATTATCCAAGGATTGGAGACATTACCTGTGAGAATAAAGCAGCATTCCGAAAATGCGTTGGCATTGGCAACATGGTTGGAGGCTCAAGATGAAGTTGCTTGGGTTAACTATCCTGGATTAGAAAGTAGTGCCTATAAAACTTTGGCAGATAAATACCTGCCTAAAGGACAAAGTGGGATTGTTACTTTTGGAGCAAAAGGAGGCTTTGAAGCAGCAAAGAAAATCGCAGATAAAACAAAAGTATTTTCATTATTAGCAAATATTGGAGATACGAAATCATTAATTATTCATCCAGCAAGTACTACGCATCAACAATTAGATGACGCGCAACAAGCAAGTGCAGGTGTGAGCCAGGATTTAATTAGACTGTCTGTTGGTATTGAAGATTTAGAAGATTTAAAAGAAGATTTAAAAGCTGCTTTTTCAGAAATATAAGTAATTCGTTGAAAGAGCTACTAAAACATATCAAAATAAAAGACTTTACTACAGAAGCCGGTGCCTCCTTTTCTGAACTTAACTTGAGTTATCAGGTTTTTGGAAAAGAATTGGGAACGGCTCCTGTAGTATTAATCAATCATGCATTAACTGGTCATAGTAATGTAGCTGGAGATCAGGGATGGTGGAAAGAGATCGTAGGTCATCAGAAAGCAATAAACACAGATGTGTATACTGTTTTGTCCTTTAATATTCCTGGGAATGGTTTTGATGGTTTTTTAATTGAGAATTATAAAGCTTTTATTACCAGAGACATTGCCAAAATCTTTTTAGAAGGGTTGTCAATATTAAAAATCAGACAGTTATTTGCTTTAATAGGAGGATCTTTAGGTGGAGGAGTTGGCTGGGAAATGGTTGTTTTAGATACAAAAATAACCCAACATTTTATTCCCGTAGCTACTGATTGGAAATCGACCGATTGGTTAATTGCCAATTGTCAAATTCAAGAACAATTTTTAGTAAATTCAAGTAATCCTGTTCATGACGCCCGAATGCATGCTATGTTATGTTATCGAACACCTGAATCTTTTAAAGAACGCTTTCATCGATCCAAAAAAGACAATTCAGATGTTTTTGATGTTGAAAGTTGGTTGCTGCATCATGGAAAAAAATTACAAGAACGATATCAACTTTCTTCTTACAAGTTAATGAATCAATTATTAAAAACAATTGATGTTACCGACGGACAGAAAAAAAACAGTGAACTTCTCGATAAAGTAGAAGCGAACATCCACATTATTGGTGTTGATTCTGATTTGTTTTTTACGGCCGAAGAAAATAGAGAAACGCATAAAAAATTAGCATTAACCAAAGAAAACGTAACCTATTATGAAATAAATTCTGTGCATGGTCATGATGCTTTCTTAATGGAATACAGCCAATTACAAAAAATAATTGAACCTATTTTTAATATAAATTATAGAGAA
>MDSY01030263.1_pt1 | contig 10751 bp, 8 predicted proteins | sample 811131 | NCBI WGS metagenome assembly MDSY01 (sample SAMN05326643, study PRJNA326480) | marine metagenome | isolation source: seawater | place: Atlantic Ocean: South West | collected 2010
ATTTTAACATCTCTTTTAATTAATTTATTATTTCTCATATCAATACCATTATATACCCAGTAACTATTACGCCTCCAGGTAGCTACATTTTTTTTCCTTATCTGATCTAAAGTATTATTTTCATAAAATACATCATTTCCATATATCATATCTTCTGGTAAAAAAACAATATCAACAGGATTAATTAATTTCCTTATATTTAAATTAAGTTCTAATTTATTGCTAGTTATTGGTACTTTAAAAGGATTTGGTATTTTACCAAAAATCTGATACATGTTTAACCATACTATACCTTTGAATAATTCAGTGATATTTAAACAAAACTTACTATATGATTCGCTATATTTTTGACCTTTTTCCATTTGATAATCATGTAAATATTCACAATCAACATTATTACAAATATCTAGTTTGAATGCTGAAGTTATTCCTTCTTTATTTTTTCCATCACTTTCTATTAATTGATTTTTATGTTTTTCTTGATTTTCAATATATTGATTACATTTTTTTATATTACGATTATCGCCTTTTTTAATATATTTATCTAGATCTTTTTTCTTTTCCATAATACGTAAATCTATTTTCTTTAAAGCATGTTTTAAACTGACTTCTTTTTTAGATAATTCACCCTCATCAACTAAATATGAAATAAAAAATAAATATAATTTTTGTAATGGATTTAAATCATCTAATTTTTTCCTGTTGCCTAATGTACTATTTAATATACTCACAGTCATACACAAACTATTACATTTAATTTCTTTTATTATATTTTTATTATTCAATACTTTCCAACCTCTTTTAAAACCAGTTTTTAAATAAGGTAGTAATACATAATCTTCTTTATCTAATAAACCATTAAACGATGATGTTAGTGACATATATCCTTTATTCAATATTTCAATATATTTCTTGGCTTCTCGGTTATTACGAATACTACGTTTTTTCTTGTTACTATTTGTCCTTTTTTTCTTGTTACTATTTGTCCTTTTTTTACGATTGGTTTTACGTTTATGTTTTACCATTATATGAAATACCAATATTTTTTATTTAGATTGTAGCATTTGAGAGAGGAGGATCATAGAAAGATGCCTTAGTGCCATCAAAATATTGTGTTCTTTTGAAAAATGTTCTTTAAACGCAATCAATACCTTGATGTCTACATTTCTTGAGAACTTAAAAGAGTTATTTTCCAACAATTCATTTCTTTTCGTTTCTCCTGCTAGGCTGAAGCCGAGCCAACGTGATATAGGCGTTCATAAATCTCTTTCATCTTATTAACAATATTCAGGTATATGTGTCTATCACAAAAAAAATATCATTTTTTTAAATCGTGTGCGCTAATTCTATAGGCGTTCATAAATCTCTTTCATCTTATTAACAATATTCAGGTATATGTTTTCGGGAATATCCTCAGTTACTTCAAACATATCATCCATAACACCCTTCATTAGTTCTTTTGTTGTCATAGTTTCTTCATCATCTTCTAGGAGGGATTCATCCCCCTCGGTGTCAATCTCAAACTCCCCGTTGTAGGTTTCCCATAGTTCTGGTGTGAGTTCATCAATAACCACTTCATGCTCACTAATATCAATAGCAGCGGGAAAATTGATCCGGTAATCCTCGTTGCTAAGGTGACATTCTTGACACCGGTGGATTGGTGGGAAAGATCCTTCTTCCTTTGTGAACTCGGTATCCTGTTCACAGATGGTTCTCACGAGTTTCTCAGAAACTCCGCAATCGGTACACTTTACTCCATCGCAGATACACGACTGACAAATGATCATACCGTCCTTCCTGATTAGGTAATCTATGGCATATCCTTGATAATCCTGCATCCTGCATCCGATTTGCCAATGTCTCATACAACATTCTTCGCACGAACCTTCACACCCCCCTTCATCTACACCTGTTCCGTCCTCATGACCGTCATCAATCAATTCAGCTTCTCCATCATTATAGACCACCCGCAGAGCCCTCATGGGGGCGTAAAAGCGCGAGTCGCTGCTGCGAAGGTGCCTCGGAAACGGTAGATGTCCGACCTCTTCGTCGCTTTCATCGTCTTCGTCGCTTTCATCGTCTTCGTCGCTTTCATCGTCATCTTCAAACAACCTCCTCGCAACACGACTAGACCCCAGTTCAGAAGAGGACAACGCCTTCTCTTCAATTTTTAGGATAATATCATCAATACAAGACCCGACTTCGTCAAGTATGTACTTCTCCGCGCGCGCGCTGTACGCCGGACTCGCCACGGAAAGCTCCTCCGCCCCAGGCGTGGCCTCTGCTGCGGCTCTGTTTTCACACCGTGCTTCTGTAAGGTACTGTCGCTGATCCTCCCCCAGAAAATCGGCATTCGGGACTTGTTCCTCAAGCTTCAGAAGCAGACTCGTGAAGGGGATCGGGTGAGAAAACGACATGCCGTTGTTCTTTGTTCTTTGTAGATTGTTCTTTAGTTTTACATGTATTAAATTATTCTTTCAAATTTCATTTTACCTTTTGTATGAGGTAACTAACTTTCTCCTCCCGATTATTCCACATATCATCTATCGCAGAGTCTATCTTTCCTGAGTCAAGATATTTTGATAAATTTTGTCTTATATTATTTTTGTTCAGAGCTTGCTTCGTCCTCTTCTCTTTACAACGGAGTTTTCCATTCTCTGTGTTTAGGTCTGTTATATTATTATGTGTCATAAATGTGGTTATATTAGGTTCTAATTCTTTCGTCCGTACTTTTTTTAATTCTTTTATTTGTTTCTCCAATGCTACAATTTGGGAATCTACTTTCACCCATCGTTGAACTTGTTCCTTAAAATATTGTATTTCTGAAGGTGGTATTTTTTCATAAGGGTTCATTATTAATAATATTTATATATTTATTACTTTAAATTACTTTAATCTTCATCCTCTATGAGAGAAAAATCAGCAACTTTTTCTTTTGTTTTTGTTTTTTCCTTCCGTGGTTTTCTCTTCTTTATCTCTTCACCATTATGAAAAATTGTAAATGTCATCTTTTTATAAAGTGCTAATCTTTTATTACATTGATTCTGAAACATAGAAAAGTTATCTTGTAAATCTATGATTAATGGATGAAAATCTCTATCACATGCTTTCTTTCTAAAAATACGACCAACCGACTGCTCTACATCCGATTTTGGAGATGCTAAAATAACAGTATCTAGTTTCGGTATATCCATCCCTTCGGCAGCCATAGAAAAAGTTGCGAGAATGATATCCTTTTCTTGTGATTCCCGTAGTTGGTCAGGTTTCATACCACCAACATAAAATCCACGCGATTGTCCATCAAGGAGTTCATAAATAAGTTCTAAATGACCCCTTCTATCAGTTAGAATAAGGATATTACGACCTTCTTCCCTGTGTTTTAATATTAATTTAACAATCATTTCAGTTCTTGGGAGGTAAGCACAAATATTGTTAATCATCTTAGGCATACATGGTTCCTTCCTAAAATTAACTTCTTCTTTATTATATTTTTCATCTTGAAAAACACAATCAATGAGTTGAACTTCGGCATAATCTTCATTCTTCTTTTCTTGAAGATATACAACACCACCCATATGCCATTCAAATACTTTTGAAAGACCATCTTTGCGTTTGGGTGTTGCTGATAACCCAAGCATATATTTGGATGCGACTTTTGACATACATTTAGAAAACTTTTCTGCACCCAAATGATGGCACTCATCAAATATAGCCAATCCAAAACTATCAAATGTACCTTCTTCATATTCTTTCATTGATAAACTTTGAACCATTGCTAAAACAATATCTTTTCCCTCAATATCAATTGTATTTTGTTGTATTTTTCCTATCTTTGCGTCAGGTAGAAACTCTAATATTCTGTCCCTCCATTGCGTCATCAAAAAATCTTTGTGAACAACTACAATAGTTTTCTTTTTAAGGACACTACATATATGTAATGCAAGGACTGTTTTACCTCCACCACATCGTATTGATATAATCCCACCCCCCTTTTCACGTGCATTTTTAAGATATATTTCTTCAATTGGTTTTTGTTCTTCTCTCAAATCCCCTTTAAAGTTAATTGTGATATCATCTCCTCCTTCAATCTTATTTGTTTCGGGATCTCCAAACATTTTAAGTCCATAAAATCTAGGTAGATAAAGTTTCTTAGGACTTTCCATATAAACATAAAACCCTGATTCCTTGTTAGCATTCTTATTAAAAGTAAAGGGTTTTACAAAAAGTTCATCTTTAATTTCTTTTATTTGTTTTGTACTATAATTACTTTTCACGATTGTGTAACCACTTTGAGTGAGTTTTGACATCAATGGTCTATATATATCTATAGCATTATTCTTAAATAAAAATATAATAATTATATATAATAATGGACCAGCAAATACAATCTCAAAGTCACGGAGCCAGCAGTCCAGGACCGAAAACTTTCGGAGATATTATAGGACAAATTAAAAAAAATGCTTTTTCAGTCCCTTCTTTGCCCGAGATGACTGAGGGTGAGAAATATATTGAGGTCTCTACGCAAGATGATGATAATAAACATAATTTAACTTTGAGAAAAACCCAACTACTCAAATGGGTAGATGAATTTAATACTCTTAAGGAACTTCTTAGTGATGATGTTCGGCTTATTAAACAATCAGCGTCTGAGGTCCAAAGTAAAAATACTACTAAGACCGGTATCAAGCTACCGCTCATCGTTTTCAACTTACTCTGCTGCGGTATTCGTGAAAAGAATATTAATGAATATAATACACATTTCAATGATATAACAGATGTAGATGTTGAAAAATACAGAGAATCGGCTGGTTTGATGGGTCATATTAAGATGATTGATAAATTTATTAAACTTATAAATTCTCACATTAAAAAAATAGAAACCACATTGAGTAGTGGTGATATTGATGATGATATTTTAGTATCATCATTTAACGGATTAGAAAAAGAAATTTTTGATACAGCAAAGGATACAATAGAATTAAATATTAAGTTTCTAGATAAACACCTCGGTAAGATTAATGATCTAAATAAGGTCCAGGGCGTGACCTCCCTCGCCTCCTCATGGATTCCAGCAATACACACATTTTTATCGCACTTAATTAAAAACTATCGTGAGAAAGCAGAAAAACTTAAACCGAACGAATATTATTTTATAAAACTTAATATGATAGAAGGTGAAACCAACGAGGAATACTTTAAACGGTTGAATAAGATTATCGTGGATGACGGGTCTATCACCGACGAAGATCCTGAACTTCTGGAAGAATTGAATGAATTGGATAAAGAATTGGATGAAAGTGGTGGAGATGGATTAGTAGAAGATGGGGGTGAATATGACGCTGATGATGAAGATACACTATCTGTTATTAGTGCTATTACCGGTAGTGATATATCTCCTTCCATTAATCAAACTGACGATGATAAAAGTGATGGTGGTCCAAGTGGTTCGGTTAATATAAATTATTCAGATGATCAAGATGATAATTCTGAAATACAACAATTTATGGAAAGATACATAAATGGTATTCACACAGAACTTAAAAAAATATTTGATAAACCCGAAATATATTTTGATAACCTTATTAGTGGAAATGCTTTTAAGAGTAACCCCAATTACAATATAATATTTGAAAAAATTAAAAGTACAACTGATGATGTTAAAAAAGATATTAGAAATTTATACAACATTGGAGATATACTAGATGGTGGTGCCGAGGCAAATGCGCGAGTTAACGAGTGGCGTAACAGCCAGCCACCTCCATCCGCCCAACTTGATCCGACTCCAGAAGGCAGAATGAATAAAAAACAAGAGTTATTATCAAAATATATTTTTAATAGTAATATTTACATTATTATATTATTTATTTATTATATTGTAGATGGTTTACCCGATAATAAAAATAAATTAAATATAATTATAGGATATTTAAAACATATTCTAGTAAAGAATAATGGAATAATTCATAAAGAATTAATTAATAAGGAATCAATAAAAATAATTTTAGGAGAAATGAAAAATGCTGATATTCACGAGGATATATTGAATGAAAAAATAGATACTATTTTAAGTAAAGGTAAAGTTTCCTCTGAAACAGCAGAACCATATCCATCGCCACCATCAGACTCATCACCACCAGAAGAAAAATCACCACTCTCAAATCGCAATTTAACTACATCAGACGCACCACCATCAGGCGCACCACCATCAGAGGCATCTGAAGATACCTCCAGTGGGGGTGGAAAGAGAAGAGTAAGGTCCAATAAAAAAAGAAAAGGTCGGCGAGTTAATAGAACCGAAAAGAAAAATAGAAGATCTATCCGGAAAGGGAATAGAAGATCTAGAAAGAAAGGAAGAACACCAAAGAAAAGAATATCTAATGAAAGAACACCGCGGAAAAGAATACAAAGGAATGGAAAGACACCTAAGAAGAGAACATTAAAGAAGAGACGTTAATCCTTTACATCAATAACTGTATCCACTGAAGAACCTTCCTTCACAGGTTCCCACTTTTTGAATAATGGATTAAACTTACATTCAACAATACATTCATCCTTTTTATCAGTTAATTCTTTTAACCATTTTGATTTTTCAATATTTTTTACAGTTGCGTAAGAATGTTTAATAATACTTGATTTTTGTTCATTATAAAGGTAAAGTTCATAAATATCTGGTTTTACTGTTTTAATAATCCTGAATGAGATTAACGATTTATTTACTGAATTAACTTGTTTGTAATCATTTTCTTTTAAAAGATATAATATTTTTGAATAACTCGTTTTGAGAGGAACAAAGTAAAATCCCTTTACACGATAGGTAAGTTTTGGTATGAATTCATTAATAACATATTCTACTTCCTGTATATCGAAAAACCTTTTTATAGAAAGCGGACAAATATTACAGAAACTATCATCTATATATTTGTTTTCAAATATATTATTACAATGGTTAATCCTGTCCGGAATTTGAGTATTTTTCATAGAAATACCAGACATATGGTAGAGGTCTCCAATAAGGACAGACCACGAGTTATTTTTATCTCTAGTTAATTCAACTTCAAAGAGTGTGCCTTGAAATAGTTCTGGATCAAAACGATAATGAACAATGAATATTTTTGGATATTCATAACCATCTTTTACTTTCTTATCAATTAGAAAAGAATAATTTATATCATTAATTTGAGTGCAAAATAGTAGATATGGTGTGCCTGAACTCTTAAGGCAGAATATATGTGGATTATTTAGGTTTTTCTTAAACTGTTCATTAAAAACCTTCGCATAGCGCGAGTCATATTTAATATCTGTTTTTAACTTAAGGTTGTCCAAAATATACTTTTTCATAGCATTATCAGTAACATTATCAACTTCTTTATTACAGAAACTTGTTCTCGTTATATGTTTAGGATCCATTTATCTATAGTATAATAGTATTTTTTTCTTTATATTAATTCAAATTTATTTTTTTTTCTTAATTTTAAATAATCCAGTCATAAATATAATAAGCATAACTAAAGACAAGATAAATGAAGGTATCGTAACATCAATACCACTAAATATTATAGCAATAGTCCTTTTTTTATAATCTTTACACCCATTATCTGAATCATTATCTGAATCATTATCTGAACTATCATCGCTACTAGTATCTCCATCAACATAATTACCATCCATATTATTATTTTCTTGAACTGTATTCCCTTCAAGATTATTTGACAACATATTTCCATCAACTATGATTCTACGCTCAGAACAATCGCCATTTACACATGACTTTGTTATTTGAACACATTCTCCATTATTACACACTGTCCTTGAACTATCTACAATACTTGTTTGAGGCATTATAATATATATTATATAATATATATTTTTACTTAACAATAATTTTTAATTATCATTATATACCGTATCATGTGTGGCATTGTGGGAATATATAATTTTGATAAAAACGAATGTATTTTAGATGAACTATTAAAAATGATGCATAAACTCCAACATAGAGGGAAAGATTCGTATGGTATTTCTTTTAAAAAAAAAGAAGGTATCAAAAATATCCGTGAAAAAGGGATGATTGATAATATATATTTTGAAGATGAGGGAACTTCTATATTATCATGTGTAGGTCATTTAAAATACAGGACATCAAATATGACAGAAACAAGTGAGGATAATATTCAACCAATTACGAATAAGGATTTATCGGTTTCCCATAATGGAAACGTACCTAATATAAATGGATTTGATACACAACATATTTTTGATTTAATCGTCAATTATAATGGAAGTTTTAAGAATTCACTTATCAACCTTATAAAAACAATACCCGCGGCATATAGTATTGTAATACAGAAAGATGATAGTATGTATATATTGAAAGATAGATATGGTGTAAGACCTATATCTTATGGGTTTAAGAAAAATAATATTTATATATCATCAGAAACGATTGGATTAACAGGTTGTAATAATATTCAAGAAATAGAAAGTGGACAAATTATTGAAATTAATAAAAAAGGTATTCGTGAAATATATAGACATAGCGATACTTATGATAATTTATGTGCGTTTGAATTTATTTATTTTATGAATCCATACAGTTTTTATAAAAATATTTTAATTAAAGATGTGAGAGAAAAACTAGTAAATAAACTTGTTGAAAAAGAGATTTCTATTTTTTCAAATGAGTTTATTGTAGTGGGTGTTCCTAATTCTGGTATAATTTATGGAGAAGAATATTCTAGACTATTATCATTAAATTATGAACAAGTTATTATGAAAAATACTGACGAAAGAACATTCATATCTCAAAATATAGAGGATATTCAAAAAACATGTCATAAAAAATTTAAATATGATCATACACGTATAAAAGGGAGGAAAATTATAATTATAGATGATACAATCGTGCGTGGGAACGTTATGAAATATATATGTAGATCACTTAGAGATTATGGTGCAGCAGAAATACATATCCGCATACCTTCTCCTCCGGTAATAGATATATGTCAATTGGGTATACCTATTAATACTAAAGAAGAGTTAATAATGTTTAATAAAACTGAAACAGAGGTGTGTTCTATGTTAGAGGTTAATAGTTTGGTTTTTTTAGAAAAAGATGATTTAAGTATAATTCCATTTAATACTTACCAAGAATGTTTTGGAGGAGGAATAAAAGAAGAAATTTCATCATATATGGAAATTTAAATTTGAAATTTAAAATGTATTTAAACTAATAAAGTATATTATGCCAGAAAATAATGATGGACACGCACATCAAGACTGGGAAACACTTTATCTCAACTGTAAACTAGATAAGAAAACGAATGACAAGAAAAATACAGGTGTAAAGAAAAACGGTAAGGGTTTTAAAGAAACTAAAATGGATGAACAAATTGAGAATGGGTCTATGTCCCATACAAAAGTTTCAACAGACCTTAAAGATGAATTTAAGAAATGGAGAAATTCGCAAGGTATGACACAAAAAGATGTTGCGGTAAAACTTGCTGTAAACCATCAAGTTATAAATAAGTTTGAAACGGGGCAAATGAATAATGACCCTAAACTGGTAGGGAAGATAAAAAGACTTATGAAAAAAAAATGAGTAAAATAATATTATCAATGCGTTATTAATTTAATATTAAGTTTTTTTATTTGTTTTTTTATTTATTTTTATATCTATACTAAAAATAAAATGTTTGATGATAAAGGAAAAGATAAAAAAAGAAAACAAGTATGGACTGAGGAACAGGAAAGATTATTAGCATCTTGGTCTGAGAGAGCATCGGGATATAGATGGTTACATTCAAGATCTGAAAAAAAATATAGAAAAAGTAATTATGCGTTTACAATCCCGGTTATTATACTAAGTACCCTTACGGGAACAGCTAATTTTGCGATGGATTCTTTTGTTCCTGAGGAACAAAAACAAATTGCTATGGCGTGTGTTGGGGGCGTTAATATTTTTGCGGGTATTCTAAGTACACTTCAAAATTTCTTACGTTATGCAGAATTGATGGAAGGGCACCGTGTTGCTGAAGTAAGTTGGTCTAAATTTAGTAGAGAAATATCTGTTGAACTTGCCCTTGAACCTGGTATGAGAAAACCCGCCTTTGATTTCTTAACAGTTAGTCGTGCTGAATATGATCGTTTAATTGAACAGTCCCCAACCATTGATGATAATATTATAGCACAATACAATTATAAATTTATGAGGAAAAAGAAGAAGAGGAATGGTGGAAAATTAGATGAAACACTATCAACCGCATCAGATGGAAGTCCGAGAAGTCTTTTGAACGAAGAACTGGATGAAGAAATAAATCACCCCCATGTATGTAATGGTATTCATAAATGTAATGTATACAGGGCAAAACCAGAAGATAAAGTCGCCGAAAATGTATCTAATGCTGCACATAAATTACTAGAGAAAAAATTTAATAAGAAATGGGAATTAGATCGTATTCATGAAAAAGTAAATGAGCATCCTGCGAGTAGTGTAAAAGTTTCCTCACATAACTTTGACAATAAAAACTCCGAAAGTAGAAGAGAACTTGAAGGGTTAAAAAATATAGGGAAAGTTAAAAGTTTTAAAAATAAGATAAATAAAGACGAAGTAGAAGAACATCCCGCAGAAGAAATAAAGAAAATTGTAAAAGCTATTGAAAATGATGAAACAGTAGAACACGAAACAAAAATAGAATTAACTGAAAGTGAAGGTATGCGGTTAACTCTTGATGACGAAGAAAAACAAATGTTAA
>MDSY01121574.1_pt1 | contig 10751 bp, 11 predicted proteins | sample 811131 | NCBI WGS metagenome assembly MDSY01 (sample SAMN05326643, study PRJNA326480) | marine metagenome | isolation source: seawater | place: Atlantic Ocean: South West | collected 2010
AAATATTCATGAACTTGCAGAAATGGTACATCCTCACCCATCCATAATTGAAGGAATTCAAGAATGTGTAAGAATGCTGTTAAATAAGTCTATTTTTAAAGCTTCTATATTCAAAGACAAACTTTCTTGTTATAGAAGAATTGGTGAATATGTAGAAGATCTTCAGAGACTATAATTTTTAATTAGCCATATACTTTTAATTTTCAAATTTGAATAATAATTCTTTATTTCTAATTGTTACTTTTTCTTTGTTTTTCTTATCGTGCAAAAACGATACAAAAAGTATTTATTCGGATAGTTTTAAATCTGAAATTATTGATTCGATTAAAGTGAATTTCAAAGTTTTAGAAAATGATTCTAGAAGAAAAAAAATTAATTCTTTTTTCAAGAAGAAATTTTCATCCAATCAATTCAATGGAAATATTTTATTTGCTGAAAATGGAAATATAATTACTCAAAAAAGTTATGGATATTCAAACTTCAGAAAAAAAGAGCTTCTTAATAAAAGACATTCTTTTCAGTTGGCTTCAGTTTCTAAGCCTTTTACTTCAATAGCTGTTTTACAACTTATAGAAAAAAATAGAATAAATTTAAAAGATACCATTCAAAAATTCTTTCCTGAGTTCCCATATAATGGAATAACAATACATCAGCTACTGAGTCATAGATCAGGAATGAGTCAATACACACATTTTTGTGATGCACCAGATAGTATTTGGCCAAATAAAAGTATCACAATAAACAACAAAGATGTTATAGATATAATTACAAAGATTATTCCATTGACAAATTATAAGCCAAATCATAAATATTATTACTGTAATACCAATTATTTATTGCTTGCTTCAATAGTAGAAAAAGTATCTGGATTAAGTTTTAAGAATTATGTGAGGAAATATATTTTCAATCCATCTGGGATGTTTAGCAGTACTATTTATGATCGTACAAACTTTGAAGAACTAGTATTACCAGCACAGGGATACGAAAATAAAACACCCTGGGAAGATGTATATTTAAATGGTGTTGTTGGCGACAAAGGAGTCTACTCTACTACAGAAGATCTACTAAAGTTTGACAGAGCACTAGAAAAAAATATTTTTATTTCAGATTCATTAAAGAAATTAGCATTTAGCAAAATGAATTTGGACAGAAATGGCAACAAAAATTACGGATATGGATTTAGATTAAAAGAACATAAAAAATACGGAAAGATTGTATACCATACAGGATGGTGGAAAGGGTTTAGGTCCTATTTTATAAAAATTTTAGACAAAAATCAAACTATTATTGTACTGAACAATGTCAAAAGAGGAAGATTTCTAAATATTGATAAACTAATTGATCTTATTAATTAGTTTAAAGAGTTTAATGCTTTAAGAGAAGGACTATAGTTGTTATCAATTTCAATTGCTTTAACATAACAACTTTTAGCTTTAAATATATCATTTTTAATCTCATAGCAAATTCCAATATTATGAATTGCTTGAACATAAAAAGAATTTATAGATGTTGCTTTTTGATAATACAGTAGGGCCGAATCTAAAATTGAATTATTGTTTGAAATATTGTATTCCCCCAAAAAAGTATTACCAATATTAAAATAGGTTTCTTCAAAATTAGAATCTATTTGAACAATGAATTTAAATGCTTTTCTTGCTTCAGGATAATTCTCATTGAAGTGATAATATAGAGCTTTATTTCTGTGAGCTTCTATACTAGATGAGTTTATCTCGATTGCTGAATTGTAGTAATCAATTGCTATATCATTTTCTAAACTTTCAGATAACATTCCCAAATGAATATAAGCATCGAAATAATTAGGATCAACTTCAATAGCTGTTTGATAAGAAGAAGATGCTAGATTGGAATTGCCTAAAAAATGATAAACCATTCCTTTAATAAAATAGGCTTCAGCAATTCTTTTATCAATTTTCAACACCTGATTTGCCAGTTTTATAGCTTCTTCTGTTTTTTTCTCAAAAAGAAAAATTTTTGCTCTCAATAATCTAGCTGATATAATTTCTGGATCTTCTTTTATGCAATTATCTAAATAGATTTTAGATTCATCAATCAAACTGATATCTTGGTTAAAAACTGCAAGTTCATATAATATAGATGCCTTATGATATTTCAAAAATGAAAGATCTGGTGTTATACTTAAAGCTCTATTTATATCATCTAAAGCAGAGCTGAAATTTCTTTTATTTTGGTGATAAAGAGCTCTTTTTAGGTATACATTAGGACTTTTAGGATTATTAATTATTTCTTTATCAATTTCGTGAAGTTCATCATACTGGTTCGAATTAACTTTTAGAGGTTTATTTTCAAAAACTATAAACTTATCGTTGTTATTTGAGCTACAACCAATGATGAAAAATGAAATGAAAAGTAATTTTTTCATGTTTTTTAAAGGGCCCGAAGGCCCTAAAATATAAATTAAAATCAGCTATTTAACCGATCTGTAATCTTATTTTCAAGCTCTTCTGAAAGTTCTGGATTATCTAAAAGTATTTCTTTAACCGCATCTCTTCCTTGTCCTAGTTTCGTGTCTCCATAAGAATACCATGAACCTGATTTGTTGATAATATCCATTTCGACACCAAGATCTATAATCTCACCTGTCTTAGATATTCCCTCGCCATACATTATATCAAATTCTGCTTGCTGAAAAGGTGGGGCAACTTTATTTTTAACCACTTTTACTCTGGTTCTGTTTCCAATTATTTTGTCTGCATTTTTAATGGCACTTGATCTTCTAATATCAATTCTTACTGAGGCATAAAACTTCAAGGCATTTCCACCAGTAGTTGTTTCTGGATTACCAAACATTACTCCAATTTTTTCTCTAAGCTGGTTGATGAATATACAACAGGTATTGGCCTTGCTAATAGAACCAGTTAACTTTCTTAGTGCCTTTGACATTAATCTTGCTTGGAGTCCCATTTGATTGTCTCCCATCTCACCTTCAATCTCTGCTTTAGGAGTTAAAGCTGCAACGGAATCAATCACTAAAATATCAATAGCTCCTGATCTTATTAAATTATCGGCAATTTCTAAAGCTTGTTCACCGTTGTCCGGCTGAGAAATAAGAAGATTATCAATGTCTACTCCAAGATTTTTAGCATAGAACTGATCAAATGCATGTTCAGCATCAATAATAGCTGCAATTCCACCCTTTTTTTGAGCTTCTGCAACAGCATGAATTGCCAAAGTAGTTTTACCAGAAGATTCAGGTCCGTAAATCTCTACTACTCTTCCTTTAGGCAATCCACCTATACCTAATGCTCTATCTAAAGTAATAGATCCTGTTTTTATAACTTCTATTTTTTCTACTGGTTCGTCTCCCATTCTCATTACAGATCCCTTTCCATAAGACTTATCTAAACGGTCTAATGTGACTTGTAATGCTTTTAGTTTTTCTTTATTTATTTCTTCCATTTTTTATTAATTTTCTACTAATTTCACAATTAACTACATAAACATTTTACGTGCTAGTCTAAAGCCTCCATAATTTGTTGAAAATGGTCGGCAGTTTTAACCTTTTCAAATAATTTAACAATTGTATTATTTTCTATTACAAAAGTTTTTCTTAAAATACCCTCGTATTCTCTACCCATAAACTTTTTTAGCCCCCAGCACTCATAAGCATTAATAACACTTTTTTCAGTATCTGCTATCAATGAAAAAGGCAGTTCATATTTATCGATAAATTTTAAATTTTTTTCTGAATTATCTGCACTTATACCAATTACTTCAAAATTATTGTTTTTTAAATCTTTATAATTATCTCTTAAATTACAAGCTTCTTTTGTACAGCCTGGAGTATCGTCTTTTGGATAAAAATAAAGAATCAGCTTTTTACCTGAAAAATCACTTAATTCTAATGGTTTTCCGTTCTGATCTGTTCCTGAAAAATTTGGAGCTGAGTCGCCTTCTTTTAGTGAATTCATATTAAATTATAATTTTTCAACAAATTAGCAAATAAGGATAGATAATAGCATTAATTGTATAACTTAATTTTTCAACAAATAAATTCTTATTTAAACAATTATGGATTTTGAAAAAATAACTGAAAAAGATTCTTTGCACGACCATCTAGAAGAAAATTCATTAATTGAAATTTTAAATAAAATAAATTTAGAAGATCAAAAAGTTGCTTCAGCAGTTAAAAATGTAATTGAACCAATTAAAAATTTGGTTGAAGCTATTATACCTAAAATGAATTCGGGTGGAAGATTGTTCTATGTAGGTGCAGGAACTAGTGGAAGATTGGGAGTTGTGGATGCAAGTGAGTGTCCCCCAACGTTTGGTGTTTCTTTTGACCTCGTAGTAGGAATAATAGCCGGAGGAGACTCCGCAATAAGAAGAGCAGTAGAGTTTGCAGAAGATGATGAAAACCAAGGATGGATAGATTTAGAAAAATTCAATATTAATAATAAGGATAGTGTAATTGGAATTGCTGCTTCAGGTTCTACTCCTTACGTAATTGGCACTATTAAAAAATGCAACGAAAAGGGAATTATTACCGGAGGAATAACCTGTAATCCAGATAGTCCTTTAGATCTTATTGCTAAATATTCTATAGTTCCCATTGTTGGACCTGAATTTATTACTGGAAGTACTAGAATGAAATCTGGAACTGCTCAGAAACTAATACTAAATATGATTTCCACTTCAGTCATGGTTAAGCTAGGGAAAGTAAAAGGAAATAAAATGGTAGATATGCAGCTATCCAATAATAAACTAGTTTCTAGAGCTGAGAAAATGGTGATGAAGGAATTAAATATTGGACATGAGGAAGCCAAAAATGTAATAGAAAAATATGGAAGTGTTAGAAAATCAATTGATTCTTACAAATAATTTTCCAGAATTTTATTTTCCATAATAGCTTCTAAAATTAATTGAAGTGCACTTTTATCCTTTTGTTTTAATCCAATTTCTATATGAAATCCATCTTTAGAAGAAGTTAGGATTGTGTTAGAGAAAATTTGATGTAAATTATAATTTTCACCGAAATTTTCTAAAATAGTTTTTGGAAAATAGAACATAAATATCGTTTCCAAGTCTAGTTCCAAATAAACTGAGTTTTGGAAATGGGATTCCTTAATTTTTGAATAAGGTTTAGTTTCTTCTTGACGGATTGACTCAATTAATAGTAAGTTATTTGTAAAGTGTAAAACATTGTTTTTATAAAGTAAAAATTTGTTATTCACATTTAACAATTTATCTTCTTTAATCTCCAAGTTGTTTTGATGAAAGATGTCTACTAAAATTTGTTTTTCTACAATACCCAAACTAATTATATATGGAAATGTAATATTCGAATTTTCAGTAACTTCTTCTTGAAAAAAATCATCGTCCTCCCAATTGTCTTTGCTATCATCTATCGAATCTTTTGGATTAAGATTTGGAATGTAATGGTTGTTTATATCTTTCTGCAACCAGCTAGAATCTTCACTTAGTAAGGAATTTAAGAACTTATTTAAAGAAAAAGATACACTTCCGTCTAATGCAGGGAGAATCTCACTTAAATCCAACTTGTTTTGTTTCTTTTCCATATCCCAGGTATGTTTAATTAAAGGATTAAAATACTTTTCAATTTTATTTAATGAAATATTTGCAAATCCAAAGGATATTAAAGAGTCGTTATTAGTTAAGAAGTTTTTATACTTCTTATCTACTGGACTATGATTAGATACTTTAAAGGGACTTGTAGAATGTATGGAATTGGCAACAATTTTCCCATTTAAAAAATTTAAATCTAAAATAAAATCTTCTGTAAATGGATTCATGTTAAGATAGTTGAAAATTTGAGATTTAATAAAAGGAATTTTAATAGAATTAAAAAAGTCTACCACATTTGAATTAGATATATAAAATGCAAAATCGTCTGTTTTTTTTAAAAACCTAGACAAAAAATGGTTACTACTATTTACCGGTTTGGATTGGAAATAAGAATTTATTTTGTCTATCGTAAAATTCTTATCCAATGAAAAACCTACCAAAAAATGAGAACTATTAAATCCAATGGTAAGATTGTACTTTTTGGAAAAACAAATTGTTGGATTTTCACCAGAAAAACTATCTACTTCTAAAAAACTTTTAATGCTTTGTTTGAAAATATATTCATTGGTAATATCTCCTACTAAAAAAGCAGCTGCATTAAATTTATTTTCTTGGGAAACAATAAATAATTTTTGTGGAGAATCAATATCAAAACCCAAATATTGGCTATTAAAAGAGAATTTAAAAGTTTCAAAAATTATTTTTTGCTTATAAGTTAGATTTTCAGAGTTCTCTAAGTGAGAATTTTCAAGTAAACTCTTTAAATTAACAGAGCTAGCTGCTAAAATATTTTTCTCTGATAATATGGTATTATTTATCCAATTATTTTTAGAGCTATCACAAGCAGTAAAAAATAAAAGTAAGTGTATAATAAAAAAAGCTCTCACAATCAATTATTAATTGCCTCTATTCCAGGAAGCTGTTTTCCTTCTAAATATTCTAGCATTGCGCCTCCCCCAGTAGAAACATGACTAACTTTATTGCCCAATTTAAAAAGGTTAATCGCAGCAACACTATCTCCACCACCAATTAAAGAAAATGCATTATTTTCTGTGGCTTTAACAATAGAATGGGCAATTGAACCGGTTCCTTTTTGGAAATTAGACATTTCAAAAACACCCATTGGACCATTCCAAAGTAATAATGAGGAATTTACTATTACCTTATTAAATGTCTCAATGGAATCTGGACCAATATCTAAACCCATTTCATTTTCGGGAATTTGGTGGATTGGTCTAACTTTTATTGGCAATTCGTTGCTAAAATCTTTACAGCATAAAGAGTCTGATGGAAGATGGATTTGAACTCCTTTATCTTTGGCTTCTTGCAAAATTTCCAAAGCAAGATCTAAGTACTGATCTTCCACCAAAGATTTTCCAATAGAGCCATTTTGAGCTTTAATAAATGTGTAAGCCATTCCACCACCAATAATAAGATGGTCTACTTTGTCTAATAACTTAGAAATAATAGTAATTTTTGAAGATACTTTAGCACCGCCAACAATAGCTGTGAGAGGGTGAGAATTACTATTTAAAACTTTATCTACAGAAAGAATTTCATTTTCTATAAGAAGGCCAAACATCTTATCTTTTGGGAAATAATCTGCAATTATAAAGGTTGAAGCATGTGCTCTATGTACGGTTCCAAATGCATCGTTTACAAATACATCACCATGATTGGCTAATTTTGAAGCAAAATCTTTATCCCCTAGTTTCTCCTCTTTGTGAAACCTTAAATTTTCTAGTAAAACAACCGATCCATTTTCAAGGTTTTTAGTGGTCTGAAAAGAACTATCACTAATACAATCAGAACTAAAAATTATTTTTCTTTCTAAAAGAGATTCTAAAGAACCAACAATTTGCTTTAAAGAAAACTCTGGACTTGGTGCATCTTTGGGTCTACCTAAATGAGACATTAAAACTACACTTCCACCATCGCTAATGATTTTATTAATAGTAGGAATAGCCATTTTTATTCTAGTATCGTCGGTAACAACACCTTGACTATCGATAGGAACATTAAAATCTACTCTTACTAGAGCTCTCTTATTAATAAAATTGTAATCTTTAAAATTCATGTGTCAAAAATTAATAGGCTGCTAAAATACCTGATTAAAAAAAGAATTTATACTTTCATGATATATTTTTTTAAAAAAATAAAATGAAATTAGTTTCTTGGAATTTAAACGGTATTAGAGCAGTAGAAAAAAAAGGTCTTGTAGAAATTTTAGATTATATAAATGCAGATATTATTGGTTTTCAAGAGACAAAAGCTCAAGATGATCAAGTCAGAGAAGCTTTAAAAAACGTAACAGGTTACCATATTTATTCCTCCAGTGCGGTAAAAAAAGGATATAGCGGAACAGCAATCTTATCTAAAAAAGAACCTATTAACGTAACTTACGGATTAGGTATTGATGAACACGACCAAGAAGGAAGATTAATCTGTGCTGAGTATGAAAACTTTTTTTATGTAACTACTTATGTTCCAAATAGCGGAAGTGGTTTGCACCGTTTGGAATACAGAGTGAGATGGGATAAAGATCTTTTAAGTTTTATTAAAAGCAAAGAAAAAGAAAAACCAGTTTTTTTATGTGGTGACTTGAATGTAGCTCATCAACCTATTGATTTAAAAAATCCTAAATCTAACTTCAATAAAACTCCTGGATATACTCAAACTGAAATTGATGGAATGAGTAACTTTATTAAAAATGGATATACAGATACTTTCCGACACTTTTATCCTGAAGAAATAAAATATTCATGGTGGAGTTATAGGTTTAATTCGAGAGCAAAAAACGTTGGTTGGAGACTAGATTACTTTTTAACTTCTTTAGAGGGATTAGGAATAATTCAAGATGCTTTTATACTAAACGATGTAATGGGATCAGATCACTGTCCTGTTGGGATTGAATTAAAATAATTCAGATTTGTTTTATCCAACCGTCAATTAAATATTTTTTCCTTGCAATTTTGGCATCATTTTTATCTTTATACAAATCTACTGTTACCCAATATTTTTTCAAATTGTTATTAATGATAATTCTACAATCCTTAAACCCTTTTTTTTTCATTTCTTTTTCTAAAATAATAGCATTGTATTTTCTTTTGTAAGTACCGACAATTAAGGCAAATTGATTTTTAGAAATGATTGTATTTGTATATTTATTATTTAAATGAGAAGTTACAGAACTAGAATTTATTTTTTCTTTTCTGATCTTGTTTAATGGATTATATAACGTTTTGGAGTGGATTTCAGTATTATTAACCAAAGCTACTGAGTAATCATTTTTCGAGACTTCAATGGGTTTATAGGATACAAACGACAGAGTCCCGAAAAAAACCGAGCAAATCATAAAAAAAACCAGTTTTTTATTGGCTTTTTCTGGACGATCAGAAATATTTGAAAATATATTATTTTTTGTTTTAGAATGCATTTGGTGTCAATCTTATCTTGTATTACTGCAAAAATAAATAAAAGTTACATTGATTTTAAAAAAAATAAGGTTGCTTATCTATTCCATTAATTCAACAGAAAGATAAATATTATTTAAAGGACGATTTTTACCATTGGTAATTTGCTTACTAATCATATCTACAATTGAAAGTCCAGAAATAACTTCACCAAAAACAGTATACTCATTATCTAAATGTGGACTCCCTCCTAATTTTCGGTAAATTTTTCGATTAATTTCAGGTATTTTTATATTGTACTTAATCTCAATTTCATCCATATAATTGTCTGATAAAGGACCTTTTTGGATAATGTAAAAATTGTAAGGACTTGAGGATAAATTTATTTTTGAAGGATCTTCATAATATTGTTCTTGAACAGCCATAGCAAGTGCACCTCTTTTGTGAATATTTTTTGGATTAATTTCTGGTGGTACTCTATACAATCCGATTTTAGCCATTTTTTGGAGCATATTATTTTTGTCGCTATTTCCTCCTTGAATCATGAAATTTCTAATCACTCTATAAAAAATAGTTGAATCAAAAAAATTTCTCTTGGCTAATAAAATAAAATTTGCTCTGTGTAGTGGGGTGTTTTTATAAAGTCTTATTTTGATGTCTCCAAATTTTGTTCGAATTAAAACCTTTTCTTCCTTGTTTTCAATTCCAAAATCTATTAGTTTTTTCTTTACATTTTGGTTGGTCAAGAAGTTGGTTTTTTTAAAAACTTTTTTAATTACTTTTTTTGAAGTCGTATCAATTTTAATTTGTGTAGTGGATTTGTCTGAGTAGTAACCATCTGGCGGTTGATTCTCACAAGAAATAAGAAAAATAAATGAAAAAAATAAAAAAAAACATTTCATAATATAAGTGTAAGAAAAAGAAATATTATTCCTATCGTGGCAACGCTAGAGATTACATAACTAGACAATATATGTACCGTGTTTGGTCCTTTGGAAAAAATAGTCACTAACGGCAACAAGAGAATAATTAAATAGAAATAAAAAACCTTATAAACACAAAAATGATTATCAATAGTAATTATTTCATTGTCAATATTTAATAACAAATTGATATTTTGGTTAAAAAGCATGCTTTTTTGAGTAGAATACTCATTTATTTTTGCAGCGTTTATGTACTTAATATCGTCTAGTGATACACCAAAATTAAAGTCATCGTTATCAGTATCCTTAAATTTTAAAACAAATTTGTCAGAACCCGTATCAATATAATTTGTAATTAGTTCTACATGAATGGGACTAGTTGGAAGGATTTTAAAATCCAAAAAAATTAAAAATGCAAAACTAATACTTACCCAATTTATCAAAGTAATGATCTTTTTACGGAAAGAATTGTTAATTTTATAATATTCTAGTTCAATAACTCTCTCTTCTTTAATTTTTTTGTACTGAGCATATTTTCTAGCCCACTCCATCCTTTTTTTAAGTTCCTCTTCAGAATATTTAGATCTTTTTCTAGGAGGATTTTTTTCAGTGCTTTTAATTTGAAAAGTAGAATTTTCATTGCTTAAGTAGGCGTATGCCTCATTCACCTCAATAAATAATTGGCTGGCTTGTTTAGACTTGTTTTTATCGGGATGGTATTTTTTAGCAAGCCTTCGATAAGCAACTTTTATTTCAGCTTTAGTGGCAGAAGAAGAAAGACCTAAGGTTTTGTGATAATTCTTAACCATTGTGAATATCTAAACTACAGTATTTCAAACATGTAGGAAAA
>MDSY01110874.1_pt1 | contig 10750 bp, 18 predicted proteins | sample 811131 | NCBI WGS metagenome assembly MDSY01 (sample SAMN05326643, study PRJNA326480) | marine metagenome | isolation source: seawater | place: Atlantic Ocean: South West | collected 2010
GACCTAAAAAATAATTGACAGGTTCACTCGCACTAATTTGCTCTTATACTTGCACACAAAACTAAATTGTGTCGTGAACACTAATCACCTACCTGGCCTCAAGCGGACACTTTCCCTAGGGAGGGTGTGGTTTCTCGAGACCGCAATATGCTTCGGCTCGCATCAGGGTAGATGGCGACAGTCATTGTCCCGGAGGACTCAGCCGCCAACGCCGTCCCAGACGACGCAAGCATCCCGCCCAACCCCCACCCGTATATCAAGGTGACTGTTTAGACTCAGGTGGAAATCGAAGTACTGCGCCGCAATCCACCCCATAACTCAAGGCCTGAGTTATCTATTATTCGGAGCCAGAAATTCCATCTGTGTCTGACTATTACATTTACAGAGGAAATTTGACCATTTTAAGACCGATACTAATAATTTAAGAAATACAGAAATAGAGTTACATTAGTAGCAAAATTATACAATCAAACCCGGGACAAAATCCACCAAGTATTGAAATCAAGATCCAGTAGCAATACATTCCACAACATAAATTCGGCCAGCATGCTGTTTACACCCCCACCGGACAGCAAGTAGTGATAATTGGCAACCCCCCACAAAATGGGTTGATTACGGCATCATACATTTGCTCTGCAATCGAACTTTTGATGTCCGGAGTAGTTCTCGGACCGATTGGGTTTATCCTAGGTATTATGGCCAAAAAAATGGTGACCAAAGAGATAATTCCGCGAGGATCTTTGCTGGAGTAGTCACTGGAATATCTCTTTTGATACTCGCTCTCTTAATCAGCTCTGGTTTGAGCGGATTTTAACTTCACTCAGCACCGAAGAACTGCCGCAGCATTGGATGCATTTCCATCGCCTGTTCCTTCTGAATCTGCTCATATGTACGTAAGATGATACCTACGGCTAGTAACAGACCCGTTCCGGATGCATTTCCTACCGTTCCAAGCAAATCTGCACCTGCTGCGAGTAAACCTACGAACGCTCCAGAGAAGTATGTTACTGGAGGAATATAACGCTCCAGAATACGCTCAAGAACTAGCGGATTCTTACGGAAACCAGGAATCTGCATTCCCGTGCGTTCAATTTGTTTAGCGACGTCTTTCGCACCCATATTCGTCGTATCAATCCAGAACTTAGCGAATACCATCGAACCAACAGTCATCAATGTGACATAGAAGAATACGTGGCCGCTAATTTGCCATAAACTGTGCCCAAAGGCATCACCCCGCTGATCTAATATCGGGATTAACCAATCATTAACCCCGTTAACCATCGATGAATACCAAGCGAATCCGCCACTTGCAGTGGATGACCCGACATCGTAAGTACCGATATATTCAGACATACTACCCCAGCCGTTCTTACCTAAAATCGGTGTTTTCTGCAAGGTAGGATGGTTCCAGAAGAGGAGAGTAAACATGTTGATATTTGCAAGAAGTGCAGCCATCAAAATAACTGGAATGTTAGATGCATATACCAAGCGAATTGGATACTTACCACGGTGACCACGGACCTTTCCGTGAGTCAATGGCAATTCCAGTTTACTTGACTCGGCGTAAGCCACTACAAGGAATACTACTACCGAGGAGAATAGTGCTACAACCGGATTTACGTGTGTTAACAGAATCGTTTCGAAACCATTCTGCGATATCATTTCACCACTCGTCGCTTCCCTAAACATGTAGAATATCATCGGCAAGGTCCCAGATGGTGGATTTTGTAGACTGTAACCCATTGAAGAGGTAGCAGGCATAGGTGAAAGGGTTCCAACGAATGTGGATTGTGCAACACCTGCGGCAATGAATAGAGAGATACCAGATCCAATACCCCACTTGCTTACAAGTTCGTCCAGAAGGAATACAAGATAAGAACCTGCGAACAATTGAGCTACAATAACGAAGTTAGCCCATCCCATACCGTAGTTAGTAATTAGAGCCTGAGTAGGGTCGAGGAATCCATATGTCTGAGGAATCGATTCGATAGGAATCATCAACAGAACAAGCAACTTCTGTACACCCTGGTACATTGCCTTATCTTCAGAGTCTTGAAGGTCTAAGCGGATGATCTTAGCACCTGCGAATAATTGCATGATAATTGAACCTGTAACAATCGGTCCAATTCCCAAGTGCATGATGGTACCAGAAGCACCTGCCATGATTGAACGGAATCCACTGAACAAGTCTAGTGCTTGGCCAGATAGACCCCAAAGCATGACGTTAGTCATAGCGAAGTAGATGATTAGAACTAGAGTTGTAGTCCATAGTTTCTCATTAAAGCGAACGTGGCGTTCTGGCTTAGTGATAGTAGGATAAGTGTCTACGAAACGGCGTAGTGCATACAGACGGCTACTCTTTTCACCGCTGTACATGAAACTGGTCAATGCAGCAGATGCTCCAAATCCAAGTAGAATCACTCCCACTAATAAGTAGCCAACCATTTCTTGATGAGTTCCACCATACCAAGCATTTGGACGGCAGTACCAAACAGAAACACCAAGGAATGCCAACCATCCTAGCATCTTACCATATCGTCCAATAATTGGAACATCCTTCAGTCCTTCAGGTAAATCTTTGGTGAAACACAAAATCAGGTATGCTACATAAGCAACACCGAGTCCAAATCCAAAGATGGCACCGTCAACTGCATTTTGAGAAGCGGTATCCGCAAATCCAAGAGCGGTTTCGAATGCCTCGTACTGCCAATAACCTAGCATACCAAAGTAAAGTACGCCAGTTAAAGCCACTGCCCAAGGTATTGATTGCTTGCCCATATCACATTCCTCCTTTATGTTGTAATGTCTTATCTTTCATGAAGATAACGGAATAAACCTCGTGTGAGGTACTCACTCCCGCTCCTCATCATCACCGTCGTCGCCATCGATTGACCCGCCTGCTGCTGAGAGTTTCTCTGCTGCTTTTGCTGACCATTCACCGACTGTGACGGTAAGTGCTGTACTTATTCTTCCAGAGCCGAGAAGCTTATCGATTCCCATTTCTGTAAGGTTTAGTGAATCTTTTCCACTTGCCATACCTTCTAAATCACTTACGTTACAAGTAACGTAAACTGTTCTGAGGCTAGGGTCACGGTTGAAACCGTGCATACCCCAATGATCTGGCATGTACTTGATACGAGTCATGACACGATGTTTGTTAATTCCAGCGAGACCACGTCCTCCACGCTTACCTGCTCCACGTCCAGCCTTGTGGCCTCTTCCGTGTGTTCGGCAGCGTCCACGATGCTTGTTTGCTTTACTCATCATAATCACCTCAAATCATTCTCTCGACCAAAGCCGAAATGTCTTCTCCACGAGCACCTAAAGCGCCACCAATGACGTAGGTACGCTTTAGTCCGCCCCAGCCCTTTGGGCCACGAGGTGGGTGAAGTCGGAATACACGCTTCATATCTGGCATATCCTTGACAGTAGCATCGCCTGCTGCGATTGCTGCTGCAAATTCCTTAATAGAACCGAATTCTGTTGCTTCTTTAATATCAGCATCTGCGATTCGCTTGTCACCTACTAGGCGTCCACGTTCAGAGATCATCTTCTCAACGAGGTCAGCATCAGCATTACCCCAGGTAATGTAATCCTTAGCCTTCTGTAGCATCCCTCTGTATTGAGGGCTGTCTGGAATGATAACTGCGTGGTTAACACGAGTTAAGTTTAGCATTCCCATAGTTTCACTAATCGAGCGCTCGACTTTAACGTCAGAGCGAGCACGTACAACAATCCAACTCATTCTAGTAACCTCCCATTATGAATAAACAACTCAGCGCGCTGAGCTTGGCTAACACGAGTGCGGTTTAATTCTGCAAGTGCGTTGAATGTAGCTGCTGCGTAGTTAATGGTAGTACGAGTTTGTCCCTTTGTACGAGACAAAACATCGGTTATACCCGCAAGTTCTAGAACTCGCTTTCCTGTTTCTCCGATAACTAGTCCCTTACCAGAAGGTGCTGACATTAGAGTAACACGAGTTGATCCGGCTTGTCCTTGAACCTTGAAAGGAACTGATGTTCCAGGTCCTACGCTTGATTCCCACGAACCATTACCACGCTGAACTTGTATCAGATTTAGTTTAGCAGCGGTTAGTGCCTTACGGATTGTGTTAGAGACTTCCTTGCCCTTAGCCATTGCAAGACCGACATATCCATCTTTATTTCCGACACATGCCATTACATTGAATCGAACACGACGACCGGAGTCAGTCATTCTTTGAACCATGTTGACCTTGATAACTTCATCTTCTAAGTTTGGAATTAGTGCATCTACGACTTCGACTTCGCGGATTGGTAGTCCAGAAGCAAGCGCTTGCTCGTAGGTAACGATACGGTTAGCCATTACTTCACGACCTAAGCGTGTTTTTGGAGTCCATGTACGAAGAGCAGAGATTGCTTCATCAGCAGCTGTACGACGACGACGACGGCCGCCTTCGTTAGATTCTTCTTCTTGTGGTGCATAGGCCTTGATTAGACCTGGTGCCATCTGGGATATTTCATCACTCATATCAGAACGCCTCCTCAATCTTCGACTTGGTTGCTTCAACTACTGAAGCGTAGGAATCATCGATATGTGCTCCGTTGACACGGTCTTCAACTGGAAGTACTGATTCCCCGTGAGGAATCTCTAGTCCAGCATCTACCATGCCCTTTAGAGCAGCAAATACACGGTTTCCGTTTGTACTAGCAGCCAATCCAATGTCAAGCACTGCCTCATCATGTCCTGCAGCAAGTGCGGACTTTCCAAGAGCAAAGCCTACTAGGTAGGATGCTGGAATATTCTTGCGTGAGTTTGACTCAGGCCAGCCGTAGCGGGATACTAAGTCATCTCCAGTCACTGAAAGTTCAACCTTGTCACCTGCGACTTCCCAAGATACTACTTGGCAGACGGTGCGTGTGTTGGAAATTCTAACCACTGCACGAGCGTTTCCACTCTTCAGAAGCTTCAGACGGCGGCGATAGTCTGTTTCGCCTGATCGGCGACGACGGTATTGGTTACGTTGTCTTGGTCCGTTTGACATCACTGTTCACCTCCAATTGAGATTCCTTCAACGCCCATCTGAGTCTTCATGTGGGCGATTGAACGGTATGAGCCACCTTTTGCCTTAAGGTAATAGTGGCGGTATTGAGAGCGCTCAAGAGTTCCATCTTCACGCATGTCCTTTAGAGTACGGCGTTGAGCACGGATAATAGCCATCCACTGCTTCTTACGTGGGTTACGAGCGTTAGCTGTACCTGACCTCTTTCCTTGTCCTTTACGGCGTCCCTTTTGCTTCTGTGAAAGACGCTTTAGAGCACGGACACGGGATGTGCCCTTGATTGCTTTAGCCTTAATCCATCCACTATCGATAGCCTCACGGATATCTTCTTTCTGAACAGATTGTGCTACCTGGTCTAGGTAAGATGGATTAATCCATACACGGTGTACGCCGCACTTTAGGATTTGAGCAGCCATCTTCTTTTGATTGGTAATCTGCATCAACGATCCCTCCTGCGATTTAGAACCCTGATTCCTAACTCATCTGCACGAGAGTAAATGTTTGCTCGCTTGCGGCCACCGACGGTGCCGCCAATGCGTGCTGCTTGAGTTTCAGCATCGATTTGATCCAAATCATTTGAATTGTGAACCATTACTTCTTCAAAACCAGATGGATGCAAGCCGCTAGCAGCGCTAACCTTACCATGTCCAATACGGACTAGTGAACTACGATATTTGTAGTTACGGCGTTGCTTGTTATCCATACCATGGGGCTTTCTCCAACCGGAGCGTGAAAGACGCTTGTAGCGGTACCATTCAGTTCTGCGGAATGAAGGGGTTGCCTTCTTCTGTGCAGCACGGAGTGCTAGGGCCGCTTTCAATTCATCAGAAAGAATTGGTTTTTGACGAGCAACATGTTCCTCATCAATTTCTTCATCATCCCAATCTTCGTCATCATATTCTTCATCTGAATCTTCAGATTCAGCTTCTTCTACAGAAACATCTTCTTCGGATTCTTCTTCAGCAGGCGCAGATGTTTCTGCTCCTTCCTGAAGGCGTGTAATCAAATCGGCCTTCTTTCCAGAAACAGGCAAACCTGCTTCTTTCAATAGTTCCTTGAGTTCAGCAACTGTCATTTTATCGTAATCACTCATACCAATTCCTCCATCATGCCTTCTCAATCAGGTAAATTCCATCCTGGAAAACACGTCGGTCGCGTTTCTTGACGGTAGTTGAGCGTTCGATATTTGCCGCAGTCTGACCGACTGCTTCTTTATCGATACCGCTTACGACGACTTCGGTCTTGTTTTGGACCTTTACTTGTACGCCGTTGATAATATCAGATGTTCTAGGTACTCTTTCTCCGAAGTAATTGTTAACAACGAATTTGTTGCCTTTTACAGCCAGAGTCATAGGAAAGTGAGAATAGAGGGCTTTCAAAGTGTATGTGAAACCATCAGTTACTCCTTTTATCATGTTCTTGAGGTGTGCATTCCAAGTTCCTGCAAGGGCTCTCTCTTTACGGCGAGGGAGATCTATGCGGACTAGAAGACTACTGCCTTCGTCTAAGATGTTGTGCCTAGGACTAGCAAACTCACGAGAAAGGCTACCCTTAGGTCCAGTGATTGTGACTAAGTCACCATCCATGGTTGCAGAAACGCCTTCTGAAAGTACTATTCTGTGTTCGATTCGATCTAATTTTACCATTCAAATCACCTCAGAATACGTATGCAAGTAGTTTGCCACCAATTCGGCTTTCTTTTGCATCTTTGTGGTGCATTATACCACTGTTTGTAGTCAAAATCAGTAGTCCGAAATCTTGTGCAGGTAGGTAACGACCTTCCCACTTATCGAACTCCTGGCGGCGGACTGAGTGGCGTGGCTTTACAACGCCACATTCGTTTATGGCACCGCGAAGCTGTACAATGTAACTGCCTCCACGTCCGTCGTCGTTCTTCTGAATCTCTCCGACATAGCCGGATGATTGCATAATATCTAGTACAGATCCAAGTAACTTGGACGCTGGAGATAAATCTACGTTATATTTGCCTGCTTGCTCTGCGTTGAACAGTTTTGCTAGTGCGTCATTAAGGGGGTCAAATTGCATCATAATCACCTCAATTCATTTTCTTAAATCCAATCGATGGAGCTACGTCACGGAAACACTGTCTACAAAGACGTAGACCGTGACGGCGAATCATTCCTCGGCGGCGGCCGCATCTGCGACATCCGTTTGTTCTTCCAATTTGTTCACCATGGTCTCGTGCCATTTTCACTCCTCCAAGATTGTGATACCGAATTTCTCAACAAACCAAGCACGGGCATCATCAGCTGTGGTTCGGTGGCTTTGTGCAACTTTTGCACTTCGACGTCGGCGGCGACTGACACGGTGGCCAGGTCTCTCAAGCACGACATTTATGTCCATGCCAAAGATACCGATGTCTGGATCGTATTTTTGGTCTGGGAAATCAGTATAATCCGGTATACCGAAAGATAAGTTTCCTGTTCGGTCGAAGTTCCAGGTAGGAATAACATTCTCACGTACCCAGAAAGCATTCTTCAAGAAGTTCTCGATTGTATCAGGGTCACGCATGGTAGCCTTGCATCCAATTGGGAATCCGACACGTACCTTCAGGTCACGGTTTTGTTGCTTACCTAGAGTCCTGACTGGAGAAATTCCAGTTACAATTTCTAGTACCTTTTCTGCGTTGGCAAGGCGATCTCCACCTTCTCCAACACCGATGTTTACAACAACCTTGACAATGCGAGGCATATACATTGGATTTGCAGTCTCACTCATTGACCCACCTCCACACCAGGTAGTGGGCACTTGCCGACAGTGAATACGTTGTCAGTGATTGTACTGAATCCTTCGAATTCAACTTCATTAGGCATACTAGAACGCTTGACGATGTAGTTAGTGACGTCAGCAAGTTTGCCTACGTGGACACCACCTACTAGCATACATCGAGTTCCTTCACCGAACTTGATATGTTCGAGAACCTTCTGTTCAGGAACTGAGATCTTCAGAGAATCTCCAGTTTTATGCTCTGTTGCTTCGTCGACGATAATATTTCTACCATCGTGAAGATGAACTTGGGTTTTTCCGCCCTTCACAGTTGACTTGCCTTCAACACGGCAAACCTTCCATGATGCTTCCTCAGCAGAGATTGGGCGGTAGCGAAGGCGACCATTTGTATCTAGGACACAACGGTAATTATCTTCACCAAGAGTTAGAACGTCCATAACTCCAACACCACGGCGAGTGTCTTTTACAACACGTCCGTCAACCTTAGCAAGGCTGTTGTGCAGAATTGTGCGGACTTCACGGGTTGATCGTGCTAGACCGATTACGTCTCTAATTACAATATTTAGAGGCATACATCTCTCAAGACTGTGGGCACCTGCGTTAGGGCGGGTTACCCACACTGTTGTCTTACGAGGAAGAGGCCAGCTACGAGGGATGGCTAAACGTTTCAAATGACTACTGCTTCCCATTTCATTCAACTCCTATCTGCGGTCAGGTGCTGCATACGCAACTTGTCCGTCTCGTCAAGTTTAGTGACGACGACGTTGGAGGAGTGAACCGGCACTGCCTCTTCTCTGTTGTCTGACTTGGTCGCTGTTGCACCTTCTACGAAGATACGACCAGTATTGGATTCTACATTCAGAACTTTCCCATTAAGTGGGTCTGCGTTTCTCTTACCGCCGACTCTCTTACCGCCATGTGCATAGTCACCACGGACTACGCGAACGGTATCGCCTACACGGATTGTTACGGAGCGGACTCCAGCAAGACGTGCGTCTGGCTTGTCGAGTTGTAAGCGGGCGCGAATACGCTTTCGCTTGATGTGCATAGGCGCGTTGAACTGCGCTTTGCGTTGTTTTCCAGGTTTACTGCTCTTAACCATCTGAATCCCTCATACGATTTGCTTCGCTGTTGCAGCGATACGAGGCCAGCGTTCTGCTGACTCTCTGGATACAGGTCCCTTAATATCGGAACCTTGGACTTCTCCTTTCTCATTTGTAATGACACAAGCATTGTCCTCGAATTGAACCCATGTTCCATCCACTCTACGGAATGGACGGCGTTGGCGAATTACTACTGCGTTGAACATCTGACGGCGTGTATCTGGTGTACCACGCTTTATTGAAATCTTGATCAAGTCCCCGACACCAGCTGCCGGATATCGACGCATAGTACCACCGAGTTTGCTCACGTTGATTAGTTGCCCAATCTTTGCGCCAGTATTGTCAGCGACCTGAAGTCTAGCCATTGTAGGCAGACCACGGGTTTGCTTACCTGCTATTCCACGCATCAGGCCTCACCACCGTTGTTTTCAATGACACAAAATGAGACTGTCTTGGAAAGAGGTCGGCATTCCATGATCTTCACTTTGTCGCCAACTTCGGTGCCGCCAATACAGGATGGAAGATGTGCTGAAAGTGCACTTGTGCGCTTTTCATATCTCTCATACTTGTGCATGTATCGAACATTGTCACGTTCTACTACAATTGTACGTCCCATTCCTACACTAGCCACTGTTCCTTCAAGCACTTGGCCACGAAGGCGCAAGGACCCATAAAACGGGCAGTTCTCATCATTATCCCAATCGCCTGTTGGCGGTTTTACATCAACTCCGATGTCACGCATCGTAATCACTCACTCCTATGGTTGCGGTATATTCTATCCTCGGAACGCTGCCGCGATAGCGCTCCGACGATGGTAGCATTACTGCTACCAATATTGAATTCAATTGAATTCTTTCCAAGAACGACCTCACGGTCATTCTCAAGGATTGTAATAGTTTCACGAGTCTCGTCAACAACAAGACCGCTACGGCCGATTAAAGCCGAGTCTGGGGAAGAAGTGACAACCATGTCACGTCCTATCCAAGATTGATTCAAAAGTGGGTTAGCCATATTATCGCACCTCCACATTGAATCCGTTGTTAGAAAGGACAACGGAGGCCTTCTTCTTGTGATCGCCTTGTAATTCGATTACTCGACCTTTCACTGTACCGCCTGCTGCACATCTGTTCTTCAGAAGTTTAGCTAATTGATTGATATCGATTGCAGAATCATTGATTCCCTCAACCTTTGTTACAATCTTGCCATATCGGCGGCGGTCGGTGCTGATAGTGGCCTTCTGCTGTTCCTTAGCAATTTCTTGACAAATACATAATTCATCAGGTAATCCACACACGTTACAGATTGCAGCCATTCTCATTTCACCTCCTTTCTATTTATTTTTGATTATCTCACTGTGATACCATCTTAGTTCTGATGCGCGCAATTGATCTGCGGCATGCCTTGAAAGCACCCATATTAGATGGAGTACCACCTAGGGATTGCTCTGCACGAAGTTGAAGAAGTTCTTCTTGCAACTCAGTTAATCTGTCTTTGAGAGCCTCAGCGCTCATAGATTCGATTTCACGGTTTGAAACGTGGGTCACTTAGAACCCCCCTTCTTTGCTGGTGCTTCTGCCGCTGGTGCTTCTGCTGCTGGAGCATCTGCTGACTCTTCGGCTTGCATTCTCAACTGTTCGTCAGAGTAGATTGTGATTTCGTGTGGCAACTTGGTTCCCTTACGCATAATTGCTACGGTAACACCAATTGTACCCAGTTTCTTGATACAGACTGCGTATCCTCTGTCCATGTGCTGAATTGCAGTTTCCCCACAATACTTAACATGGCCACGGATGAACTTCTGAGTTCTGTTTCTGCTACCAGTAAGCTTTCCTGCAAGGACGATAATTACGCCACGTGC
>MDSY01007667.1_pt1 | contig 10749 bp, 7 predicted proteins | sample 811131 | NCBI WGS metagenome assembly MDSY01 (sample SAMN05326643, study PRJNA326480) | marine metagenome | isolation source: seawater | place: Atlantic Ocean: South West | collected 2010
GCAATAACAACTCTACCCTTTGGGGTGGATGGATGGTTGAAGCACCAGACCAACGGCTATATTTTAGTGGCGACAGCGGCTACGGCCCTCACTTTAAAGAAATCGGCCAACGTTTTGGCCCTATTGACATGGCTCTATTAGAGGCCAGCCAATACAATATTCGCTGGCAGGCCATTCACATGTTACCCAACGAGTCTGTACAAGCTGCAAAGGACTTGGGTGCCCGTATTATGATGCCAGTGCACTGGGGGGCGTTTACCTTGTCATTGCATCCGTGGGATGAGCCTGCAGAAAAAACAACACTGCTGGCACAACAGCAAGATCAGTTGATTGTCATTCCCCGCATAGGGGAGCTAATGCAGTTGCTCGATGAGCCTGTAATTAGGCAAGCGTGGTGGCAAAAATACTAGCCCTAAACACGAACCTATCCATGCACCTATCCACGCACCTATTAACAGCAAAGTAGGTGTGGCAACTTAGGTTCAGTAAAATTTTTCTGGGTATCAGGATTAGCCTGTGCGGGTTTGAATTCTGCAGTTATAGGCAATACCCCAGCCCACACAGGCCAGCTCACATCTTCCGGTTCATCTGCCGCTGGCCCTGATATCACCTTACAAGACAACTCCTCCAAATCCATCATGAGTACACCGGTAGCTAACACTTCAGTATTAGTAATGGGTCGTAATTGATCCCAACGGTCGGGTGAGAATTTATCGACCATTAACTTTAATTGACGTTGTTTTTCTGCTGGGTCAATAATTTTTTGGGGCTCACCAAACACCATTACTGAGCGATAATTAACTGAATGGTTAAAGGCTGAACGTGCCATGACTAGCCCGTCCAACAGGGTAATAGTGAGGCAAGTTTTATTAGCTTCGGGGGCGTTAACATTTTGTGCCTTGCTGTGCGCATGCCAATAGATCTTATTACCTTCTCGCCAGTGACAAGTAGGAATCACTATGGGCTGGCCTCTTACTAAAAAACCCACGTGACAAATCAGCGCCTCATCAATAATAGCATTAACTTTATCGACATCATATTCGGCACGTTTTAAACCACGTTTAATGCGTGTGCGGGGTGTTGGCTTATGCTGACTCGTCTTCTGTCGGCTCGTCTTATACTGGCTCATTCATTTAATCCTATGTGAGTTTTGATGCATTGATTGTGATACACAATAGGTGCAATATAGCCCAGTAATTGGCTATAAAAATAGCCAGTTTTGATTACTTTTTAATAACCAATTTCAATGAAAAATCATAACCACCACTTATTACTGGAAAGCCTTGTGACCGTATCCACGGATCACCCAGAACCACTCTATCAACAACTTATTCAACAGCTACGCCTACTTATTGTTGCCGGACGCTTGCACCCCAGCAGTAAATTACCTTCTAGCCGGCACTTAGCCATAGAGCTAAAGGTGTCTCGCACTACATGCACTAATGCCTACCAGCAATTGCTTGCAGAGGGCTTATTAGTCAGTCGGCAAGGCGCTGGTATATACGTAAACACCTCTTTGGCTGTTGCTGTTCATCAAGGTATTAGTAAAACCAGCCATAAAGCCTCTGCTGACCCATCTAAATTGACTTCTAGCCCACTTAAAACAACGGCTACAAGTGGGTTTAGTTCTGAGCCAGATGCCAAGAGTTTCCCATTTCCACTATGGGCAAGGTGTCTGGCTAAAGCATGGCGTCAACCAGACCAAAGTTTATTACATGACTCACACCCAGGAGGCTATCAAGCTTTACGACAAACATTAAGCCATTACCTTTACATTTCCCGTGGGGTGAAATGTGATGCACACCAAATTGTAATTACTGCAGGCCAACGAGATTCACTATCACTGGTAAGTAAAGCACTTATGAGCCACGGTGATTCAGTGTTTATGGAAAATCCAGGTTACCCAGTCCAAAGAGAGGTTATCAAAAGCCTAGGTTTGAAGGAGGTTTTTTTAGAACTAGATAAACAAGGAGCACAACTACCCACTGCATATCAACAAGGCACAAACCTAGCCATTATTGTCCCAAGTAGACAGTATCCCTTAGGTACTGCCATGAGTGGTCCCCGCAAACTAGCATGGTTAAACTATGCACAAACTCATAACTGTTGGTTAATAGAAGATGATTATGACAGTGAGTTCACCTACGAACGGCGCAAAACAGACGCGATGATGGGCTTAGATCAAACCCAAAAAGTCATTCTTTTAGGCAGTTTTTCAAAACTGATGTTTCAAGGCTTTCGCTTAGGGTATCTGGTGCTCCCCAAACCTCTAGTTGAAGTTTTTTTACACACACAGCATGAGCTAGGTGGGATGGCCTCATTACATATCCAACCAGCTTTGAGCCTGTTTTTAACAGACCGCAGTTTCAACCCTCACCTAACTCGCATGCGTAAACTTTATCGTCATCGCCGTGACGAACTTTGCAGGCTCATCAACCTGCACTTAAGCCCATGGTTATTTGTCACGCCACCAGATTCTGGCATGCATTTAGTTGCCTTCTGCCATCGCCCTATGGATGACCAAGCCATTACTGTGCGACTAAAAGATCGCGGCATTAGCGCTATTGCCCTATCAAGGTGTTATGCAAATACCGGCCCATGTGGCTTTCTGTTGGGTTTCTCTGGATGTGATGACCAGCAACTCGGCGCACTGGTGGAGGTATTTAGGCAAGCGTTACTGGAGGGTAATCTAGTGCTCAACTAAAATTTTTTGCTTTGGTCTATGATCATTAACTGGCTCGGTACTTGGGCCTGGTATAAAGGAGCTTTTTTTACCCAAAAGTTTTACAATTACACACCCTAATGTAATACATATCATGTTGATAACAATGCCAAATATTGTAAGCGCCTGTTTTTAAAAAACCCTTCCATAAGCGCCTACTTTAAGCACCCATTTATACGTCAGTGTTTTTACTCGTTAGTAACTTAGAGGTATTCATGCAAAATCGTCAAGATCCATTTATTATTTCATTTTTAAGGCTTGAATCTGCTGGAGGAATACTGCTATTTTTGGCAGCCGCTCTTGCCATGGTGCTAGCTAATTCCTTTTTTGAACCCTATTACCAACTTTTATTGACAACACCAGTAGAAATACGTGTTGGGCCATTAGAAATTGCAAAACCTATGTTGCTCTGGATCAATGATGGCTTAATGGCGGTCTTCTTTTTCTTAATCGGCCTTGAGTTAAAGCGTGAACTTATAGAGGGCGAGTTATCAGATAAAAAGAACATCATATTACCAGGCATAGGTGCGATTGGAGGCATGGCTGTACCTGCTCTTATTTACCTTTACTTCAATATTAATGATCCAATCGCTGCCAAAGGCTGGGCGATACCAGCTGCTACTGATATTGCGTTCGCTTTAGGTGTTTTAACACTACTTGGATCACGTGTGCCTGCTTCCATTAAGATATTTCTAACCTCTTTAGCAATATTTGACGACATTGGTGCGATACTGATTATTGCTTTTTTCTATACGTCAAAAATATCCATCACGTCTTTAATAGTCGTTGCACTATGCCTTCCCATTCTTTTTTACCTGAACAAACGCAATGTAATCTCCAAGAGCCCCTATCTATTAATTGGCATCATCATGTGGGTGGCCATGTTAAAGTCTGGCGTACATGCAACGCTTGCTGGCGTCGTTTTAGCCATGTTCATCCCTATTCGCTCAAATAAAAGCCCAGATTATTCTCCCCTTAAAAGCATGGAACATGACTTGCACACCGTGGTGGCTTTCTTTGTGCTACCAGTGTTTGCTTTTGCCAATGCAGGCATTAACATTCAGGGGGTCAGCTTAGATCAAGTAATGCATGGCGTACCTCTGGGCATAGCGCTGGGGTTATTTGTTGGTAAGCAAGTGGGTATTTTTGGCCTCTGTTGGTTAGCCATTAAATTAAACATCACCCGTTTACCTCTGGGTATGAGTTGGCTTAGTTTATACGGTACCTCTGCGCTTTGTGGCATAGGTTTTACTATGAGTTTATTTGTAGGTTCGCTGGCCTTTGAAGAAACTGGGGTAAACCTATTATTCGATGAACGGCTTGGCATTATTATTGGGTCACTTGCATCAGGAATTTTAGGTTATGTGTTACTTAATATTAGTTTACGAACACACGCAAATAGGCCTGTGGGCACTGATCTTTAACCTAAAAGGTAAGGCCTGTGAGAAAATAAAGTGATTTTATACATAGCCGAAAAACCAAGCGTTGGCCGCGCTATCGCTGATGCCCTGCCTAAACCCCATCAAAAAGGTGACGGGTTTATAAAAGTAGCCACTGGTGATGTGGTTACTTGGTGTATTGGTCACTTACTAGAGCAAGCAGAACCAGAGGCATATAACCCCGAATTTAAAAAGTGGAAAAAAGAGCATCTGCCCATTGTTCCCAGTGCATGGAAATACCAGGTAAAACCGCAAACAAGAAAACAATTTAATGCGGTGAAAAAACTAATTAAACAAGCAGACCTGTTAGTGAACGTGGGAGATCCTGATCGGGTTGGCCAAATTTTAGTTGATGAAGTGATCAATTATTGTGGTGTGAGTTCACTCAAGCGTGAAGCAGCAAAGCGGTGTTTGATAAATGACATGAACTTTGATGCGATAAAAAAGTCACTTAACAACCTCCGTAATAATACTGATTTTATACCCCTTGCTACCTCTGCGTTAGCAAGAGCTAGAGCAGACTGGTTGTATGGTATTAATATGACAAGGTTATGTACTTTGCAGGGGCAAAGTTCAGGTTATAACGGTGTACTTTCGGTTGGGCGTGTGCAGACACCTATTCTGGGTTTGGTTGTTCATAGGGATCAAAGCATTGAGAATTTTGTATCTAAAACCTTTTATGAGGTTTTTGTTACTTTACAAACTGTTCAAGGTGATCAGTATATTGCTCAATGGAAACCTAGCGACGCTTGTGAACCCTTTATGGATGAAGATGGTAGGGTACTTTCGTATAAGCTAGCATTAACGGTAGTTAATAAAGTAGCCCATCAACTAGCATTTGTTCCAGGAATAGTAACGGCTGTTAAAGAAGATAAAAAGAGGCAGCCACCCCCACTACCCTACAACCTTTCTACGCTTCAAATAGACGCGTCAAAACGCTTTAATTTAAGTGCACAACAAACCTTAGATATATGCCAGCAACTTTATGAACGCCATAAGTTAATTACCTACCCTCGCTCTGATAGCCGACACCTGCCTAAAGGGCACCTTAATGATAAGAGCAAAGTCACCCAAGCAGTGGCTGAAACTTGTCCTGCATTAGCTGCTGCAGTAATGCAGGCAGACTTATCGATTACCAGTAAAGCATGGAATGATTCCAAGGTAGGCGCTCACCATGCCATTATCCCTAGTGCACGATCAATAGATGGCAATAAACTGACCAAAGATGAGAGCAACGTTTATGAACTAATTGCTCGTCAATACTTGATTCAGTTCTACCCACCTTTTGAATACGCCCAAAAGCAGATTGATAGTGAAGTGGCTGGTGGATTATTTGTCGCCAGGCAAAAAGACATATTAGCTGAGGGCTGGAAAGCGTTATTTCCAAAACCTAAATCAACGGGAAGTGACAGTGAGTTTTCCAGTAAAAAACTACCCAATGTTGTTAAAGGCGATCAACTAAACTGCGTTGACTCCAAGCTAGATGAAAAACAAACCAGCCCTGCTAAGTACTTTACAGATGCTACATTGCTAGGCGCTATGACAGGCATTGCTCGCTATGTATCTAACCCAGAAATAAAAAAAGTGCTCAAAGAGACAGATGGCCTAGGTACTGAGGCAACACGAGCTGGCATCATTGAACTACTATTTAAGCGCCATTTTCTAACTCGCAAAGGCAAAGAAATACATGCCACACAAGTGGCCCGTCAACTCATAAATAGCTTACCAGAAAAAATGGTGTTGCCCGATATGACTGCTCACTGGGAATCTCAGCTTGAAGCAATTAGTGAAAAAAGCATGAAGTATGGTGAGTTTATGCAGCCATTAACAACTGGCCTAGCAACCTTGATTAAAGAAGTCAGTAGTGTCAACTTTGATGGGATGAAAGGTTTAGGTGCGAAAAGAACAGCAAAGCAATTTTCGAAACGTAAAGTAGCTAGAAAAAAAGCCAAGCCAGCCACCTACTAGAGAAGTAACACATGTCGACTACAAGCTACAAACGTTAGTTTCACAATGGATCTCTACATCAGCTGCGGTAATTGCACTCATGTCGAATATGCCACGGCTTGTCACCGAAGGTATAACAATGTGAGCAGGTTTAGCTAAACCGTGCACGAAAGGCCCAATTAGCAGCGCATCAGTTAACGAACGAATAAGGCCTAACGTAATATTGGCTGTATCTAAGTTAGGCATAATTAGTAGGTTAGGTTGGCCTGTGAGGTTTGAATTGGGGAAAATCGCCTGCCGCAACTCTTCGTTAAGGGCTGTGAATGAATGCATTTCACCCTCGATTTCTTCGTTAGGGTAGCGTTTGCGTAAGGTAGCAGAGGCTTGGCGCATTTTATTAGCTTGATGATCGCTAGATGTTCCAAAGTTAGAGTGAGACAAGAGTGCAACCTTAGGCTTAATACCAAACTGACGCACAAAGCCCATACTCGCCTCAGTGGAAGCCACAATATCTTGCGCTGTGGGGTCTACCGTTAAGAAAGCATCTGCTAAGAATAGTGGGCCACTGGGCAACAATAGTGCGCACACAGTTGATACGTGGGTGTCAGGTGTCTTTGGTCCAAGCACGTGGAACAGGGTCTTAAAGTGGGTATCAAAGCGCCCAATTTTACCACAAATCATGCCATGAGCTTCGTCTAGGTCTACCATTACCGAAGCTAAAGCGGTGGGGTTATTACGCATTTCCTGTTTTGCAGTTTCTACCGAAACACCTTTGCGACCCACTTTTTTCTGGTAATGCTGCCAATAGCGATCATGTAAGTCACAATCCTTAGGATCAAACACTTCTACTTCTTCACCTAATTTAAAGCGCAAACTCAAACGATCAATAGCCAACTGCATCACGCTTTGGCGGCCAATGAGGATCGGTTTAGCCACCGCTTCATCCACCATTGCTTGCATCGCCATAAGCACATCATCATTCTCGCCTTCTGCATATATGATGCGGCGCTGAGGGCCTTGCATGGCTTTTTCAATCATCGGCTGCATAAACAACCCTGCTTGGTTCACATAACCTTGTAACTTCACTCGGTAGGCGTCTAAATCTTCAATAGGCCTTGTTGCTACACCACTTGCCATGGCAGCTTTAACTACAGCGATTGGCACTTCTTCTATTAAGCGCGGGTCAAAGGGCTTGGGAATAAGGTATTCAGGGCCAAAACGGAAGTCTTCACCTGGATAAGCTGCAGCAACCACGTCTGTTACCTCTTTACAGGCAAGGTCTGCAATGGCTTTCACACAGGCTCGTTTCATTTCTTCGTTAATAGTAGTAGCGCCACAATCTAATGCACCACGAAAGATAAACGGAAAACACAGGACGTTGTTCACTTGGTTAGGGTAGTCGGAACGACCAGTAGCAACAATGGCATCTGGCCGCACTGCCATAGCCAACGCTGGCATAATTTCTGGAGTGGGGTTAGCCATGGCTAAAATAAGTGGCTTGGGCGCCATGGTGATGACCATTTCTGGGGTTAATACCCCCGGGGCAGATAAACCCATAAATAAATCAGCTTCCACTATAGCATCGGCTAGGGTGCGGTCATCCGTTTCTCTTGCATAGGCCTCTTTCCAGGGATTCATACCTTGTTCACGGCCTTTGTAGATCACGCCGGTGCGGTCTACCAAAGTAATGTGCTCACGGGGTAACCCCATACTCACTAACAGGTCTAAACAGGCAATACTGGCAGCACCAGAACCAGAAACAACCACCTTAATGTCTGCAATATTTTTTCCTACCACCCTCAAACCGTTATATACCGCAGCGGCAGCAACAATGGCTGTGCCGTGCTGGTCATCATGAAATACAGGGATATTCATGCGTTCGCGTAGTTGTTTTTCTACCAAAAAACACTCTGGTGCTTTAATATCTTCTAAGTTAATAGCGCCAAAAGTCGGTTCTAAAGAAGCAATAATATCTACCAGCTTATCAACATTATTTTCTTTGATTTCTATGTCGAATACGTCGATGTTGGCAAACTTCTTAAATAAAACTGCTTTACCTTCCATGACCGGCTTAGATGCCAAGGGGCCAATGTTACCCAAGCCTAATACTGCAGTACCATTAGTAATTACACCTACCAAGTTGCCCCTTGCAGTGACTGCTGCAACCATAGCCTCATCTTCCACTATGGCTTCACAGGCGTATGCAACACCTGGTGAGTAGGCCAATGAAAGGTCACGCTTATTAGCGAGTGGTTTTGTAGGTTGAATACACAACTTACCCGGGGTTGGCTGAGTGTGGTAGCGCATAGCGCTGTCTTTTAAAGACTCTGGCATTTAAAGCATTCCTTAGAGGTTGCAGATTAGCTTGCAGACTTGATGTCGGCTAAGTACCTGAGTGTGTCGTAATAGATTAACGCGTTGAGCACAAAATCAACAGCTATGAAACCTAAAAATGGTGAATAATTAGCATTAACCTTATGACTAAAGTAGTCGCTGCAATTTCTACTTTATAAGCGGCTGGTTAAACCAGGCCTTTAAAGTAGCTGCAACCTGGCGAGTAGGAGAATATGGGGGTTCTGACGCACGACAAATACAGGACCAAAATAAATCCAAACCCTCAGGACCTAGTCGAACCTCGCTCACACGCTGCGCTTTTATACTAGGCTCAATAGCCCATCGCGACAGTACACTAACACCTTGCCCAGCACTCACAAGCTCCACAATGGCATCAACCATTTCGATCACCTTAACCCGTTGTGGTGTTACTTGTGCAGGCCTAATAAAACGCTCGTATTCAAAACCCGGATAATGGTCGCGGCCATAGGTGAGTATATCTTCATTAAGTAATTGCTCTGCTTTAACCCATTGTTCATTAGCTAACTCATGACCTAAAGCAGTCACAAGAATTAACTGGTCCTTAAACAAAGGCATAGACTCAAGACCTGGCCCTGAAAAAGGTCCTAGTACCAAGACTAGGTCTACCTCAGCTTGCAAAACACTATGCCTAGGCTGCGCCGTAGCAGAAGCAACTACTTCTATTTGAATCTCTTCGTGTTGTTTTTTTAATAAGGCAAGGAAACCCGGTAACCAGTAAAAACTATGGTAGGCCGCTACGCCTATTTTAACCACATGCTCCACATCCAGAGCCGTTTGCACAAAACTCTCTTCTGCCCGCATAAGTGTGGGCACAATATGGTGTGCCACTTGTGTTAAGGCAATGCCAGCAGGAGTCCCCACAAGTCTGCGGCCTTGGCGATGAAAAATAGCACCACCTAAACGCCTTTCCGCCTCAGCTAGACGGTGGCTTAAGGCCGACTGACTTAGGTTAAGCCCAGTGGCTGCAGCATTTAGGCTACCAAAATCGTCCATGGCTTTAAGCATTTGCCAGTGTTTAATGTCTAGTTTCATAAGCTATAGATGCATAACATGAATATATAATGCTTATTATTCACTTTTTAGTGCATCTATTACCAGCTATTTTAGCGGTCTTATTAAAACAACTAAGATTATTATGCATTCAGGTCATTTATTAATTATTACTGCCGCCATTGGTTTTGGCCTAAACCCCATGCTTGCACAATTACTGATGGGAGAAGGCCTAAGTCCAATTTTAGTGACGCTATACCGCTTTCTTCTTCCCGCTTTAGTGCTCATGCCATGGCTGCGTCTCCAAAAATCAGAGTATATTGAAGGCCTGATCATGTTCACATTTGGCATGGCTAATGGGCTCGCTATGTTGGCCTATTTCAGTGCTTTGTCTCAAATACCTGTGGCCCAAGCGATCTTTATTTACTACTCCTATCCAGTTATTAGCTTGCTTGTTGGCTGGGTTTTGTACGGTAAAAAACCCACAACTAACCGTGTCATTTCGGCTGCTTTAATCATTATTGCCGCAAGCTTAGTGTTTCAACCACAGCAGCAACTGTATGAACTAGATACGAGTCAATTACTATCCACCTTGAGCTGCTTTTTAGCGCCATTAGTTTTTGCTTTAACCATTCACTATTGGTCACAACCACGTAAGCCCCTAGCACCACTGCAGCGCATGCGTTGTGGTTTACTTGGACACATGGTGGTGTTGGTGCCATTAGCTTTTACAAGTCAACCAGATACTTGGTTACCACAATCTAATGTGGGTTATGTTTGGATTATTGCTTTAGCTGTATTGGCTACCAGCTTGCCTCAGTTTCTGTTTACTTTAGGTGCACCCAAAGCTGGAGCTGAAAAGACCAGCACAGCTGGGGCTTTAGAGTTAGTAGTTGCACTGACGTGTGGCACAGTAATGCTAGGTAATGGGCTAACACATAGCCAAATTGTGGCTATGGCATTAATATTGAAAGCAATGCACATTCGCCACCCCTATAAACTAACAGCCGCTTTAAGTTAGATTAGATTAATTACTTAAAACTTTCTGGCCATTCCATAGAATTCTGTATTGGGCTGCATTGACGAAAAATTAACTATGCGGTTACTGAGCCCAAAAAAAGCTGTTCTTTCATTTAAGTTTCTATTACTGGCATTGAAAAATACTACAATAATTATTTTATTCAGAAAAAGGGCTTAAAAAAAATACTAACCAAGAGATTATTACTGTCTCAAGTCTAACGTACTTTTTAAAGTGTCGTGATGTTAGTGGTGTTA
>MDSY01094011.1_pt1 | contig 10748 bp, 2 predicted proteins | sample 811131 | NCBI WGS metagenome assembly MDSY01 (sample SAMN05326643, study PRJNA326480) | marine metagenome | isolation source: seawater | place: Atlantic Ocean: South West | collected 2010
GTATTGTGCTGTGTTCACTGACATCGTGGTGGCCGAAGTGGGAGCGGCACGGATCGTTGTGCCCCCATAAATTGGGCCCAAAATAATGCCCCTTATGTGAGGTAATTCGCCATATCAAGGGGTTGGCCACCTGGCAGTGTGCAGGGCAGGCGGCTGAGAGGATCAGGCGGTGGGGCCCAGGAAATCGTCAGGCAAGGGCGTGCGCGGAAGATGATCTCTGGCCTTGAGCAGGATATGCGTATTGAGCTCGTCGCCTTGAATGCCCGGGTGCTGGCGAATGTGATCATCAATCAGCTGAATGACAAATTCCGCGTAACGCACGCACGTGAGCTCTATCGTGGAGACGGTGCGCCCCATGTGCTGGGCGATCACCAGATATGTGGCGCTTCGCGTTTTCGCCAGTAGCAGGGTGAAGCCTTCAGCACTCGTCATGATCGCCAGGGGGGAGTGATCCTTGAGATCTTGGTGGGCATTGACGGACAGGATGGTCATTTCGTCCATGATGGTCATTCTCATGTCATGACGGCCAACGAGCATTGGCGATCGTAAGTCGAAGATTCACCGGACGCTCCGGGTTGTCCGGTGAATGCTTCGTGCATGATATCTCAGGTAAGGATAAGGCTCATCCTATTGAGATGAGTTATTTAGCACTTTCGCAAGATGTCAGCGTAGTTCAATACGCCTGGAGGATCTCGAGAGAGACGCGAGCTTATTGTGCTCGCGGTTTCGAGGTTGCCATGCCCGACTTGATCGACAGAGGTTCTCCATCGTGCTCAAGGGGGGCGGACTAGTGGCCTGTATGTCCAAACTGATGAGTCCACCTTGCCCTGAAAGGGGCTCTAGGGCGCATGGGTATAGGAAATGATGCGCATCTTGATCGGTATGCGCGAGGGTGGGGCAGAGTGCTCCTGCAGGGAATACCTTGTAGATGACGTTGCCTGGTATAGGCCTACAGGGCTACGACTCCGGGGGCGGGGATATCTTGTGGCAAATTGGCAAGGCATCAGGTATGTCTGATGCCTTGCCATCATTTTCTCTCGGCTACTTGCTGACCATCTCGCCGCGCTCACCCTGGGGAATGGCCTCGCCACCGTGCTGCTTGACCAGCTGTGCCATGGCCTGATCTTCACTGCTGCTCTCGGCGTCCTCGCCATCGGCCGCGCTCATCTTGTGCATCAGACGCTCTGCCAGACGCCACAGGGTGGCAGCCTCGCTGATCATCATCACCGGAATGCTGATGCCCAGGCGCGCTTCCACCGCCGTCATCAGCTCGACCCCCATCAGCGAGTCGAAGCCCATGTCATAGACGCTCTTGTTGACGTCGATGGCGGCCACGTCGATCAGCAGGATCTTGCTCAGCTCGCCCTTGAGGATCTCGACGATGGCGGTCTGCAACGCCTCACCGCTCAAGCCCGCCAGGGCCGCGGCGATATCGTCCTGCTGCGCCTGACTGCCGTCATCGTCTCCGGCGCGCCGTGCGATCTCGTCAAAGCGCGGTGTCGCGGCCGTGGGCAGGAAGCGCGCCAGCGCTCCCCATTCCAGCTCCAGCACGCCCAGCGAGCGACCCGGCTTGCCGAGTGCCAGTGCCTGCTGATCCGTCACGATCATCTCGCCGAGGCAGGCCAGGGCGTGATCCGCCATCAGCGCATCGCCGCCCAGACGATTCTTGAGCGCTTCGCGAGTCTTCTCGTTGCGCGCCAGGAAGCCGGCATCCTCGATCGCGCCCCAGCGGGCACAGGTGGCTGGCAGGCCACGCGCACGACGACTGGCGGCGAGCCCTTCCAGCCAGTGATTGGCTGCCACATAGACACTCTGACCGGGATTGCCGAACAGCGTGGTCGCCGAGGAGTAGAGCACGAAGAAGTCCAGCGCATGCTCGGCACTCAAGCGATCCAGCAGGCGTGCGCCCTCGATTTTCGGGGTCATCACTCGCTGGATGCGCTCGGCGTCCAGGTGACGGATCAGCGCATCGTCGATCACCGCCGCGGCATGGATGATGCCCTTGAGCGGCGCGATGGCATCTTTCGCCTCACTGGCATCCGCCGACGTGACGAAGCGTGAGAACACGGCCGTGAGCGCCGCTTCATCGGCGACATCGCAGGCCAGCGCATGCACGCGCACGCCTTGTGCCTCGAGACGCGCGACACCTGCCCGAGCCTCGTCACTGGCAGCGCCGGAGCGCCCCAGCAATACCAGTTCACGCGCGCCTCGTGCGGCCAGCCACTCGGCGCTGCGCAGCCCGAAGCCCCCGAGGCCGCCGGTGACCAGATAGCTGGCCGCCGGGTCGAGTTGCAGCTCGCCGGACTGCATGGCCGCCAAGCCGCCGGTGGTCATGCCAGAAGTCCCGGTGCCAGCGGGAGCAGATTGCGCCTCGCTCAGCGGTGCTGCGAGGGAGCGCTGGGTGACCACCACCTTGCCGATCTGGCGGGCCTGCTGCATGTAGCGGAAGGCTTCCACCACCTGGCTGGCATCGAAGGTGGTGTAGGGCAGCGGCGCGAGGGTGCCATCCTCGAACAGCGCCATCATCTCGCGGAACAGACGCGTGGTCAGGCCCGGGCATTCCTTCATCAGCTGATCGGAGTCGATACCGAAATAGCTCAGGTTGTTGCGGAACGGACGCAGCCCCATCGGGGTGTTCTCGTAGAAGTCGCGCTTGCCCAGCTCACAGAAGCGCCCGAAGGGCTTGAGCACGCGCAGATTCTGGACGATGGCCTCACCGGCCAGCGAGTTGAGCACCACGTCGACACCACGTGCATCCACGCTCGGATCGCGCTGCTGGCGGGCGGCGAGATCGGCCAAGATGTCTTCCGCGAAGCCGTGGCTGCGCGAGTCATAGACGTTCTCGATGCCCATCAGCGCCAGGAAGTCACGCTTGGCGGGCGAACCGACAGTGGCGAACACCTCGGCGCCCAGCCACTCGGCGATCTGCAGCGCCGCGATGCCCACCCCCCCGGCAGCCCCGTGGATCAGCACCTTCTCGCCGGCTTCCAGACGCGCCAGATGCTTGAGGGCGTAGTAGACGGTAAAGAAGGTGGTCGGGATGGTCGCTGCCGCTTCCAGACTGACGCCCTGAGGCACGCGGGCCAGCGCGGTATCCGCGATCACCAGACGGTCGGAGAAGCTGGCGGGGCCGAAGCCGACCACCCGCTCACCGACCGCGAATTCGGCGTTGTCACCGGCGCGTGTCACCACGCCGGAGAACTCGAGCCCTAGACTCGGGCCGGAGAAGCCGTGCTCGATGGCTTCATCCGACAGCAGTCCCAGGGTGTACATCACGTCGCGGAAGTTGAGGCCGGTGGCCTCGACACGTACCTCGACATCACCGCGTGCCACCTCGGGGAGATTACGCGGCTGCCACTCGAGATTGCGCAGCTGGCCCGGCTGACTGAAGCCTAGACTCACGCTGCGGCGATCCTGCCTGGCTGTCTCGCTCTGGCCTGCCGCCGTCTCGTGGGATGCCTGCTCGGCGGTCATCGCCAGCCTTGCCTGTGCAGGGGCTGTCACCTGACGCAGGCGTGTCGCGAAGCGGGCGCCATTGGCATTCAGCACGACTTCCTGTTCGTGGTCCGGCGCTTCGACTTCCTGTACCAGCGCGTTGATCAAGGCTGACGTACTGACGGCGTCGCTTCTCAGTACCGGCGTGTCTAGCAGGCGGATATCCAGTGATTGGCTCTCGTTGGCCAGGCTGCGTGCAAAGCCCCAGCTGGCGGCATCAGCAGGCGCCTCGGTGGCAGTCGCATTCCCCGAGGGCGGCGACTGCCACATGGCGGCCACATCATGCGTGAGCACCCACAGGGTCGGCGCCACCAGACTGTCATCCTCTTCCTGCGCCGCCTCGAAGGCCTGGGTGATCTTGGTGAGCAGCTGCTGGCGGGCACATTGCCGGGCGTTGGCGGCAGCGGCGTCGCTGGCCTGGGCCGGCAGCGCGACCAGCTGATCGACACTCGAGAAGCGAGCGAACAGCGCCTCCGGGGTGTCTTGCGGCGGCAGCGTCACGTGCGCCACCTGATGGCCACGCGCCTCCAGGGACTGCGACAGTGACGAGATCAGCGCCTGGTCCGCAGCCGCCTGTGGGGTATCCAGCAGCGCGATCTTCAGAGACGTCTGTGGCGCGTCTGACTGAGCGGAATCCTCGGCCATCGCCTTGCTCGCGGCCAGCCACCAGGCGCCGGACAACGGCGCCGCGCTGGTATCCGTCGCCGGCAGGCTCAGGCCAAGCTGGCCGAGCAGGCGCTGCCACTGGGCCATTCCAGGATGACTGCGCAGCTGCTCGCCGTCGTCCAGCGCCAGTATCGGGCCGCTCCAGACGGCTGGCTCACAGCCACACAGCAGGACCTCTGCGCCAGGGGCCAGGCGTTGCACCAGCTGACTGAGCAGCTCGCGGGCCTGAGACGGCGCTTCCATGTCCAGATGCACGATGGCGACCTGCACCGGCGCCTGCGTGCTTTCCCAGCCCTCGCTGGCGGTGACATCGATCAGCGGCAGGTCTTCCTGCAGGCGCTGGGCCTCGCCGAGCGCACTCTGGCTGGCGGCGAGGAAGGTGTAATCCAGCGCATCGAAAGACGGTTCACGCCGGTCGGCGAGACGCAGTGCTTCCAGTCGCTGTCCCAGCCACGGGCCGCCGGCACCGAGTTCCAGCACCGACAGACGCTGGCCGGCGGGCAGTTCACTCAGGCTGCGGGCGAGACGTTGATCCAGCTGCGCGCTCAGCCACTGCCAGCCGGCATTGCCGACGGCGGTCTTGAGCAGGGTGGGGATCAACGGCTGGCGCAACTGTGCCAGTGCCGCTTCGGCGTCCTGGGTGAGGGTGTCAGTGGCGAGGCCCTCTACGCCGGAGACTTGAGCGGTAGGCGAGCGCTGCTCGGCCTCGTCGAGGACATCGGTGGCGTCGGCTTCAAACTCAGACCCGGACCCGCCCAACGGTGTGCCGCCCATCGGCATGCCACGGTTGAGCCATTCGTCCAGGTGCAGATGCAGACGGCCTGCCGCATGCGTCAGCGGGAACTGCCCCGGATAGTCACGAACCAGCAGCTGCCAGATGTCGCGGGCCGCCGGCAGGTCCAGCGGGTGGATCTGCCAGTCGCCGCTCTCGCGGGATTCGGTCAAGCCCTGGGCACTCGCCCAGTCGAGCAGCACGCGGGTGAACAGCGGGCTGCGGCGCTGCCAGCGGGACAGCGCCTCGTGATCGAGATGCGGGGCTGCCGGATCGCCCGGCGCCGTGTGGCGCATCAGTGTCTCGTGCACGCTGGCGAGCATCAGGCTGTCGAGCAGCGGCTCCAGCTCATCGCGGAAGCGGTGGCTGTCTTCCAGCGGATGCGTGGTGTCGTCGCTGTGGGCAAGCTCGGGCGCCATCGCCTCGGCGACCAGCGACTCCAGCGCCAGGGCGGCGGCAGGGCGCGGACTCAGCGGATGCGGCGCCGCCGTCAGGGCGATATCCAGAAAATCGAGGTGGGCCGTGCCATCGCGACCCAGCCGCACGGCCCGGAAGCGCGCTTCCTCGGCCACGGCCACGGCGCGCCCGTCAGCATCGTACAGCTCGAAGTCGGCGCACAGCGAATGCGGGCCGCGCGAGCGCAGGACCACGCGGGCGGTAGTGATCTGTGAGGCACGTACCTGCTCACGCACCTGCAGACGGCCGACCCGCACCGGCACGAACGCCATGCCATCGCTGGCGGCCGTCTGGCCCTGAAGCACGCCCAGCAGCGGGATGAACAGCTGGAAGGCGCTGTCGAGCACACCGGGGTGCAGGTGGAAGTCACCGTCCTGCATGAGCATTTCCGGGGTCAGCGCGAAGCGCGCCAGCACCTGCGGATGCGGGGCTGCGCCGACGGTGTGCCTGTTGACTGCGCCTTCGCTGCCATGCTCGACCCAGATCTGCTCGGCGGCGCGGAAGTGCGGGCCGTAGTGCAGGCCCAGCTGGGCGGCGGCCGCGATGTGGGCCTCGCGATCCAGGTCGGCGGCACGCGCAGGCAACGCCGGGGCGCGACGCTCCAGCAGACGGCCACGTGTGGCCGTAAAGGCGCGCGCTACCGCATGCAGGTTCCACTTGTCGGCATCTTCGGCGCGGGTCTCGCGGCTTTCCAGACGCATGGCACCGTTGCGGCTGTCGAGTGACAGGCGCGTCAGGCGCAGGGTGGTGTCATCGAGCAGCAGCGGGGCGCGAATCTCGAAGTCCTCGAGATCCAGCACGTCGGGCAGGGAATCCTCCTCCGCGCTGGCGGCCTGCCATTCGTGGGCGGCCGCCAGACACTGCTCCAGATAGCCGGCACCCGGGAAGACGGCGCTTTCGCCGACCTGGTGATCGGCCAGCCACGCGACCTTGCGGGTATCGAGCTGCGCCTCCCAGGTGAGCTGCTGTTGGGCTAGACGATAGCCAAGGAGCGGATGCACGTAATGGCGCTCCAGCAGGCGCTGGCCTTCGCTGGTGGTCTTCACCCAACATGGCGTGCGCTGCCAGGGGTAGGTCGGCAGGTCGACGAAGCGACCGGCCACCGGGAACAGACGAGTGAGATCCACCGCACCGGAGAGCAGCAGGCGGCCACGCAGGTGCTCCAGCGCTTCCAGGCCATCATGGCGGCGCTCCAGACTGGCCAGCACCTGTCCCGCCGGCGCCTCGTCACTGCGCGCCTTGAGGACATCATTCAGATAGCTGCGCAGAATCGGATGGGCACCGATCTCAACCAGCAGACGATGACGGCCAAGGTCCGCCTCGCTGGCGGACTGCCAGCTGACCAGACGCGTGACGGCGGCCTCGAACTGCACCGGCTGACGGATGTTCTCCCACCAGTAGCTGGCGTCCAGGCGTTCGCCTTCGATCACGCTGCCGGTGACGGTGGAGAGGAAGGGAATGTGGGTGGCGCGGGGCGTCAGCCCTTCGAGAGAGGCGAGCAGGCCGTCCTTGATCGGGTCCATCGCCGGGCTGTGGAAGGCATAGTCGAGCCCCAGCACGCGGGCGAAGGTGCCCTGTGCGGAAAGCTCGGCACTCAGGGCCTCGAGGCGTTCGCGGTCGCCGGCCAGTGTGGTGCCGCGCGGGCCGTTGATGCCGGCCAGTGACAGCGAGGCCCATTGTGGCTGTTCCAGCCACTCGCACATCTCGCTCTCACCCAGCCCCACCGCCATCATCGCGCCGCTGCCGCGGGTGCGTCCCTGATGGTGGCTGCGCTGGAAGATGACGCGGGTCGCCTGCTCGAGGCTCAAGGCACCGCTGGCCCAGGCCGCCGCCACTTCGCCCACGCTGTGGCCGGTGACGGCCACCGGCTGGATGCCGCGTTCAATCAGCCATTCGGTGATCGCCACCTGCAGGGCGAACAGGGTCGGTTGGGCGATCTCGGTGGCGTCGAGGCGGTTCTCGCCGTCCTCGGCCAGGCTGCCGTCCAGTTCCTTGAGCAGCTCGAAGCCATTGAACTCGCGGAAGGCCGCATCCAGTCGGGTCAGGCAGGCGCGCACGCTGGCTGATTCCTGCATCAGGGTGCGACCCATGCCGGCCCACTGACAGCCATTGCCGGAATACACGAACACCGGCCCACGCTCGCGAGTGAGTGAGGGCGCTCCGGCCGCCTTGCGCGGCGAGGCACCGTTGTCACTCTCGGCGGGCAGCGGGGCGAGGCGGTCCGCCAGGGTGATGCGCGGATGATCGCCCAGCGCAGCCTCACCGCCCAGGGTGTCGAGGTCCTCGATCAGCTGCTCCAGGCTGTCGGCACTCAGCAGCGCGCCGTGCACGTGATGCTCACGGCGGGCCGCCAGATGCCAGGCGAGGTCGTAGAGGCTCGGGGCGGCATCGTGCGCCTGCGTCTCACGCAGGTGCTCGGCCAGCTCGCGCGCCATCTGTCTGAGGGCCTCGGGGGAGCGGGCGCTCAGGCGCAGCGGCGGCGTCTGGTCGTCGTCAGCCGTCGGTTGCGCTACCGCCGGCTCGGGGGCACTTTCCAGCAGCACGTGGGCGTTGGCGCCGCCGAAGCCGAAGGAGTTGACCCCGACCACCAGACGGCCGGAGGCCTTGAGCTTGCGCGGCTGGGTGACGATGTCGAGATTCCACTCGTCGCTGCGAATCTTCGGATTCAGACGCTGGATCTTGATGGTGGCCGGCACCTCGCGATGGGCGATCACGCCCAGCGCCTTGGCCAGCCCCGCCACGCCGGAGGCCGTCTCCAGGTGGCCCATGTTGCTTTTGATCGAGCCGATCGGCAGCGGGCTTGAGCGCTTCTGGCCGATGGCGGCACCGATGGCGCGGGTTTCCAGTGGGTCGCCGACGGCGGTGCCGGTGCCGTGGGCCTCGAGATAATCGATCTCGTCAGGCGTCACGCCGGCCAGTTCACAGGCGCGCTCCATCAGCTGGATCTGCGCGGCGGGGTTGGGCACGGTCAGGCCGGACTTGTAGCCATCGGTATTGACCACCGAGGAGGCGACGACGGCGAGGATGCGATCGCCATCGGCGAGTGCCTGATCAAGATCCTTGAGCAGGAAGATGCCGCCGCCCTCGGAGCGCGCGTAGCCATCGCCCGCCTCATCGAAGACCTGACAGCGGCCGGTCTTCGAGAGCATGGTGGCCTTGGAGAAGATCAGGAAGCCGTAAGGGTGCAGGTGCAGGCTGATACCGCCGGTCAGCGCCATGTCGGTCTCGCCGCTGCGGATCGACTGGCAGGCCTGATGGAAGGCGACCAGCGACGAGGAACAGGCGGTGTCCAGCGACAAGCTCGGCCCATGCAGGTCAAAGGCATAGGACAGACGGTTGGAGGCCACGCTGGAGGTATTGCCGGTGGCGGTATTCGGACCGATGGCGCTCAGATCATCCGCCATGCGATAGGAATAGTCGAGACTCGCCACGCCCATGAAGACGCCACAGCGCGAGCCGCGCATCTTCTCGGCGGGAATGCCGGCGTGCTCGATGGCCTCCCAGCTCATCTCCAGCAGCATGCGCTGCTGAGGGTCCATGTTGGCGGCTTCGCGTGGGCTGATGCCGAAGAACGCCGGGTCAAAGCCCGAGATGTCGCCCAGCGAGCCGGCGGCGAAGCTGTAGCTCATCCCCGGTGCCTTCTTGTCCGGGTGCAGGAGGGAGTCCTTGCTCCAGCGGTCATCGGCGACTTCGGTCACCATGTCCTTGCCGGCCAGGAGGTCGTCCCACAGAGTGGCCTGAGTGGTGCCGGGGAAACGGCTGGCAGCGCCGATGATGGCAACGCGTCGGGTCATGAGAGGCTCCTGAACTTCTGAGTCGCGGCGCTGTGGCGAGCATGACGGGCAGTCGCCTCCAGCAGCGCACTTCCTAATGTGTCGATATTGGTGACGCGCGGGTCGCCCTTGCGGCATTGCTCGTCAGTCTTGAAAGGCCCGTCGCAGTCGAGGGCCCATTCCATCAGCTCCGGGTCTTCGTCGCGCACGGCCGCCATGGTCTGGCGTGCGGTGTCGTCGGATTCCGGCAGGGTGCTGGACCAGATGAAGCCATCGGTCACGCCATTGGGTTCTCCCAGGGTCGCGTAGACCTCGGGCATGATCGGTACGTGATCCCCATAGAAACACAGCAGCCCGCCGCGCGGCAGTCTGGAAAGCGCCGTGGTCAGCTGGCCGATCATCGCATCGGCGTTCACCAGGTGACGCAGATAGATGCCGAGCTCCTGACAGTTGTCCGGCAGATCGCCGTCATGCCACTCCGGCAGGCGAGCCGTGTCCAGCGTCTCCAGATGCAGCGGTCCATGATTCTCCATGGTGATCACCTGGATGAACAACGGGGTATCGCCCGCGGCCAGCAGACAGTCTTCCACCTTGGCGGCCACGGCGGCATCGCTGATGTACTGACCACACCTGTCGGCATCGCTGAAGTGCGCGATGTCGAGGAATTCATCGAAGCCCATGCGCTTGAGCACCTGATTGCGCAGATAGAAGGTGCCCGGATACGGATGGATGCACAGGGTGCGATAGCCCAGCGCCTTGTAGCTGGCGGCCAGGTTGGAGACATCACGTCTGGCCAGCTGGTGGTAGGGGTTGAACATGTGCACGCCGAGCTGCTCAGCGGTCAGACCGGTGAGGAAGGCCGTCTCGGTGCGCACGGTATTGGCGCCCCAGGCCGGTACGGCCAGCCGCCCGCAAGGTAGCCCCTGAGACAGGGCGGTGAAGTGACAGCGGTCCAGATTCGGTAGCAGGTCATCGCGCACCGCGGGGTAGACGCGGCGCGCATCGAAGAAGGATTCGCTCTGAACGCTCACCACGTGGGGCAGACAGCCTGGTGCATCTTCGTTGCCGATCGCCTCCAGTGCCTCACGCGCCGTCTGCCCAGCCGCCTGCAGGGGATCGTGATCCGGCATCAGCGGACGACGGGCCAGGCGAGCGTATGCCAACAGATAGGCGACCATGCCACGTTCACGCAGGTCATATTCCGGGAACAGCATGATGTCTCGAGTCAGTCGATTGCCGAGCGCATAGGTCATGGCGCCGCTCGCCAGCAGCAGGGCGATCAGCGGTACCAGCCAGGCGCTGGTGTCATCGGCGTAGCGCGCAGAGAACCCCAGTGCGGGCTCCAGCCACAGACCCGCCCCGATCGCCAGTGCGCCGGCGCATAGGGCGGCAATCGTCAGGCCGATGCCGAAGAAGGGGATATACAGCCGGGGATGCTTGATGGCATCGGTGAAATACTCGAAGTCCTGGCTCAGGAAAGGCTCACGCAGCGAGACGTATTTGGTGTGACTGACCTGCAGCACCACCAGCCACAGGGCATTGACGACCACCACGGAAAACCACGGGCGTTGCGTGATCAGGGTGCA
>MDSY01079764.1_pt1 | contig 10746 bp, 12 predicted proteins | sample 811131 | NCBI WGS metagenome assembly MDSY01 (sample SAMN05326643, study PRJNA326480) | marine metagenome | isolation source: seawater | place: Atlantic Ocean: South West | collected 2010
CCCCCCCCTTCCCGGCTACCCACCTAGGGCAATGCTTATTGCAGCAGTGCTAGGACAGATTGTTTCGACTGATTAGCCTGTGCTAGCATTGATGTAGCTGCCTGGCTCAGTATTTGATTTTTCGCTAGATTACTTGTTTCTTTAGCGTAATCAGCATCCATGATTGACCCAAGAGTCTTTTCAGTAATAACTGATGCTTGGGATAGGTTGGATAGATTAAACTGCAATCTGTTGATGTAAGAACCAACGTCAGCTTGAGATCCAGAGACAGCATTAATTGCGGTTGCTAAAGCTGTCACAGCAGTTTGTGCTTTTGCTTGAGTGGAAATGGAACCACCAGCATATGCGTCAGCGTCATCAAGAATTATTGTCATAAGCTCGGCGTCATCGTTACCAATTCTCATGGTACCTTTGAAAGCACCCGCCAGAAGAGCAACACTGTTGAATTTTGTATCGTCTGAAACTGATGTTGCTGCTAACTCTAGCTCGCTATATTCCAAGTTCGCATTGATACGGTCAGCATCTGTATAAATATCGTTGGCCATTTGAACCGCAATCTCACGCATACGCTGTAGAATGTTGATGTTAGTTGAATAACCTGCATCAGCAGTCTGCAGCAGAGCAATAGCGTCATTTGAGTTTCTCATGCCCATCTCGATGCCACGAAGCTGTGCACCCAATTTGTTTCCTACCGCAAGGCCAGCAGCATCATCAGCGGCTGAGTTAACTCTGAGGCCAGACGATAAACGGCGCATCTGTTGTGTGGTAGCGGCGTCAGCAGCTTTAGCGTTTGTTCTCGCCATCAAAGCCCCAACATTTGTATTAATAGCAGTCATTTTATATACCCTCTATCTGATCCCAAAAAGTTATTTCTAAACATGAGAACGACAGAGAATATAATTCTTTAAAATACTTTTAATTTTTTGGCACAGCTTTTGCTTTATTAAGTTGGCATGTACCCCTATGTCATATTTAAAGTACTGATTTATGTAGTAATAAATAATTTTATATATCTGTATTATAAAAAAATAAAAAATAATTAATAAATTGTATTATCTTACACCTCTTACTCGCAACATAAATATATTTTCAAATGCTGATTTATAAATGGCATAAAACCTGCACTTTATAGTTTAACCTTTTAGGATTATAAAGTTTAAACTTGGAGTCTTCAGATGGCTAAGATTAATAAGTTTCGCAGTCCTACCAAAATGACTGTCTGCATTCCAAGTTATAATAGAGGCACCAGGCTGCTTGAATATCTACAGAGCATTTCAGCGGAGTTTAATGAAGACTGGCCTATTTTAATTTTAGATAATGCATCTAATAACCAAGCGCATGATTACCAAATTATTGAAGAAATGAGCGCCGTAACCTCTGGCTTAGATTACATACGACAAGCAAAAAATTTACTTTTTGAAGGTAATTTCCAATCAATGTTTGAATTAGTTCAAACTGATTTCTTTATGGTAGTTAGCGATGAAGACGAAATAAACTTCGATTTTGTAAAAAATTTACACCCTCGGCTTCTAAACTTCGGCGACGTAGGAGCAATTAGGCCAAGCCTTGATAGCAAGGGCAATAACAAACTCCGCCAAGCGACCATATTTCCTGATAAGGTATACGATCCTGGCCCCGAAGCCATTTCCAACTTTGGACTCACGGGAAATTATATTTCCGGGTGTATTTATAATAAAACCCTTTTGAAGAAATTTAACTTTGATGTGCAACTCAAGAAAAACATGCATGAGCACCGGACGTATCCTCATCTTTACATGAACATATTAGCTGCCAGCTCTACCAAAACAATGTTCATGTCAGATGTCTCTTGCTTTGAAAATGCCCCAGAAGAGGTTTCATCAAGAGAAATTGACTATTTTGGAGCATATTCTTTCGGCAGTCGAACTGATCAATTTGTTTCTTTAAGAAACGCAATGTTAGAGGCAGTTTTAAATACAAGTGAAAGTTTTAATGCAGAAGGGTTTTACGACTGTTATAAGCTCCTCTGCACAAAGTACTTGAGGCTAATAGGCTACATTAATACCAATATGTATGAAGCACATGCCTTAGAGCATTCAACACTAACTCGGTCTTTTGTTTTGTTTTGTTTAGCTAGTGCACAAAAAATGCCTAATTATGAGGATTATTCTGCTGAACTAGAGAAACATCTTGTAGAAAAAGAAACTCAGTTTAATTCAAAATATGTGAAAAATCGCAGCCTAATTACAGAGCTAATTCAAAAGGATATAGAAACTCTAGGCGTTGAGGCAGCTTCTTAGAAAATTTACGCTAAATAAATTTTTTTCTGAGCTTTACCTCTAACAAAGTTAAAAACTGAATCTATCATCATTTCCTTATGGCTACCTGACAATCCTGGGAATGTTCCTAGAAAGATAGAATTGCGCATTAGTTCATCAGCACCTGCAAGAGATCCAACCTGCCTGAAGCTCTCTGGATAATCCTTTTTTAATTGAAGGAACGCTGGTTGCTTTACGAGATTACCACCAAACAGTGAACGATTTCCTATATTTTTTTCTGCAAGTGATCGACCGATTTTCTGAGCTGTAAACCCTGCGTCGGAACGCACATTTAACATAAAACCAAACCAGCTACAGTCAGTCTTGCAGCCTGTATCATCCCAACTAAAAGAGCTCGTTTCTTTAGACCAGCTTTTCGCGTGTGTAGGCAGCATAAAATCAAAGTAATCCTTTAGCTCGTCAAAAGCATTTCGTAAAAAAATCCAATTTTCTTTTCGGCTTTCAATGAAATGCGGCAATCGCTTAATTTGAACACGACCAATTGCTGCCTGAATATCCAAGGGCTTCAAATTATAACCAATGTGAGAATAAACATACTTATGGTCATATCCCTCTGGTAACTCGTCAAAGCTCCAAGAGAAGCGTTTTCCACAAGTATCGTCTTCACCACTAGGGCACCAGCAGTCCCTACCCCAATCTCTCATGCTTTCTAAAGGCCATTTAAGCTTTAAATCGTTGCATATGTTCACACAGCCACCTTCCCCCATAGTAATATGGTGGGGTGGATAAAAAGACTGTGTTGAGACATCGCCCCATGTTCCTGTAAAGCGTGCAACTGAGCCAGAAGCGCTATCAAGTTTTCCGCGAGAACCGTTTTTTTCCAGTTGTTCAGCTAAATCTTGTGGCATCTGATAAACGCTCCCTAGAGCATCACAGTTATCTTCAATAAGCCGTAAGCCATATTTTTTACAAAACTCTAGGACACTGCCTAAATCAAATGGGTTGCCGAGGGTATGAGCTATCATCACTGCTTTTGTTTTTTTAGGGTCATAGGCTTCTTCCAGCATGGAAACATCAATATTTCCTGTTTGTGGGTTATTATCAACAAAAACTGGAACCAGCCCATTCTGCAGAATTGGACCTACTGTTGTTGGAAATCCTGCTGCGCAGGTAATAACTTCATCTCCCTTTAGAAGACGCCCTTCATCAATTGATGAAGATGTGAGCGTTCCCAGTGCGACCAAATTTGCAGAAGAACCTGAATTTACCAGAATTGACTTTCTAACACCAAGATAGTTGGCAAATTCACTCTCAAATGCAGCGCCTTCCTTTCCTAAAGTTAGCCAAAAATCTAAGGACGAAGAGACCGCACTTATAACCTCTTCTTTGCCAAATACCCTTGCTGCATATGGCACTGAGCTTGGCACTGTGTTCAACTGAGCCTCTGTTTTATAGTTTAGAGGAGCGTGGTCTGAATGATATTTTTCAGCATACTCTCCTACTAAAGCTAAAATAACTTCACGCAGTTTTATTTTCTCTTTGTCTGCACTTGAGCTGTTCATTAACTGTTCCCAAAAAAGTTGGCTATTTGTTTCTTAGTAAACTCATCCATAGCTTCACCCAAGAGGTAAGCGCGATACCATTGAGCAGTGTGTTCAACTGCCTCTAAAAATGAGAATAGTGGTTCCCAGCCTAACTGTTCACGCGCTTTTTTGCTATTTAAACCAAGTTCTACAGCTTCTTGGCATTCGTTTCCGGCACCCTTGGAAATCCACTCAACCTCGAAATATTTAGATAACTGTTCTATAAGCTCTTCCACTGAATGTGAACCAACAGTTGGACCAAAATTATAAGAACCGTTGTAACCAAATTGGCTAGAGTTTGAGACATGAAATGCTAACTTCAAATACCCTTGAATGCTATCCAGGACGTGCATCCATGGCCTTGTTGAATTAGGTGAACGCACTTCTAATACTTCTTTGGCCTCAATGCTACGGATTATGTCAGGAACTACCCTATTAGAAGCCCAGTCCCCACCCCCGATTACATTACCTGACCGAGCACTAACCAGTTTTATCTTATTATTTTTTGCAAATAATGCTTCGCCATAGCTCCTTATAATAAATTCGCTAGCTGCCTTGCTTGCAGAGTAAGGGTCACCTCCTCCAAGACGGTCATTCTCCTCAAATTTATGCCCACTATTATCGTTATCATAAACTTTGTCAGACGTAACCATTACTAAAGTGCCTGAAAATCCAGCATCAAAAGCGGCCTCAAGTAAAGAAGCAGTTCCCATCACGTTCACATCAAAAGTCTCGTAGGGATTTTCATAACTAGCAAGAACTAATGGTTGTGCTGCAAGGTGAAAGATTATATCTGGCTGAAATTTAGCAATGTTTTTAGTTAAAGTTTTTCTATCACGAATATCGCCAATGCCATTCTCTATTCTTTGAGCATTTGACAACTGATTAAATAAGGAGACCTGTTCAGCTTCAAGAGCGTACCCTGATACTATTGCACCACTCTCTAGTAACACCAACGTAAGCCAACTGCCCTTAAAACCAGTGTGCCCCGTAATTAAGACCCTTCTCCCCAGCCAAAAGCTCATTATGCCCAGACTTTCCAAGGTGCTTCACCCGATTGCCAGAGACCTTCTAGATATCGCTGATCTTTAAGTGTATCCATTGCCGACCAAAAACCAGCATGCTGGTATACAGACAACTGCTCTTCTAAGGAGAGTTTTTCCAGAGGCCCATTTTCAAAATATTCCTCTTCACTGGAAATAAAGTCAAAAACGGCCGGCTCAAGAACAAAGAAACCACCATTGACTAAACTCTTATTATTTCCACGTGGCTTTTCCTTAAACTTTTTTACCTTACTATGCTCAATCACCATACTTCCAAAACGAGCAGCAATGTCAATTCCTGTCACGGTAGCAAGGCTAGCACTATCTTTATGAGCCTTCAGCAAAGCTGGAATATTTATATTTCCAACACCATCACCATACGTCATGCAAAATGTGTCGTTCAGGTAGGGTTTTATTCTTTGCAGACGCCCGGCAGTGCCGGTTTCAAGCCCGGTATCTATAAGGGAAATCCGCCAAGGTTCGGCTGAGTTTTTATGAGTCTCTATGGTGCTATTTTGAAGGTCAATCGTAACATCAGACATGTGAAGTAGATAATTTGCAAAATATTCTTTAATATAATAGCCCTTATACCCACAGCAAATAATGAAGTCATTTAAACCATAATGACTATAAATTTTCATGATATGCCAAAGGATTGGCATTCCCCCAATTTCCACCATTGGCTTTGGCTTCAGGTGAGATTCTTCACTTATCCGTGTTCCAAAACCGCCAGCTAAAATAACTACTTTCACAGCAAACTCACTCCAACAACGCTTCTAATTGTAGCAAGCCTTAGCTTTGCTAATCACACAAACAACGATGCAAAATATTATCCATTTTTGACCATTTTGTAAAAAAAAATTAATGGCATTCAACTTGCATCAAAAGAAACAATATTTTGTATTTTGCGAGGCTTCTGATGTCATCAGACTACATTACTATCGCTAGTTCTAAGTTTGAGCGGAAAACAATAGATAACCAAGACAAAATTACCTCCTTAAGCAAAAATAAGCAGGCACCACCAGGCCCTCTGCAAACTAAGGCTAATGAGGTAACCTCAATAGCTAGCCGATGGAATCTTATCCCAGTGACTACAGAACCGCCGCTTTTAGAAGATGAGGTTTAAAATGGAACCTATTTTGAAATCAGAAGGCTACGATAAGCCAAGTTATAGTTCTCAGCTTATTCCTGAACTCCGCGTCAGTGACTGGATTGCGGCAGCTTTAAGCGGATTTGGGGTAAAACGTGTTCATGGTTTGATGGGAGGTGGTGCCGCAGGACTAAATGATGGCTTTATTTCATGTCCAGATATTGATTATATTTGTTACCACCATGAACAATCAGCTGGCCATGCTGCCATCGGTGAGTCGAAATATTCAGGCAATCTAGCTGTGGTGAACCCTACAACAGGATGCGGGGGTACAAACTGCATAACTTCTGTAGTTAATGCATGGCAGGATTCCGTGCCTATTCTATTTCTGTCTGGAAATGTTCACCAGAACACATGCACAAACCATATCAAGAAATCCAAGGGCATAAACCTTAGAACATATGGCATTCAAGAACATGATATCATCTCAACTGTAAAAAATATTACCAAATTTTCAGCTTTTGTTGACACGCCTGCAGATGCACCAGAAGTTATACAATCGGCTATTTCTGCTTCACTATCAGGCCGCAAAGGGCCTGTTTGGGTTGATATTCCAGCAAATATTCAGTCATCTATCATTCAATCAATTTACGAAATAAAAAAACCGCAGCCAAACAAACAGAAGAACATTGATTTCCGTGCTTTAAAACAAGCTCTCAAATCGTCTGATCGGCCATTGATTTTAGCAGGTGGTGGCATACGGCAATCCACAAATGTTGGCGCCTTTAATAACTTTATAAATAAATATGATATTCCTTATGTATCATCCTACGCATCACGTGATCTAAGTGCCCACAACAACCCACTTAACATTGGCACTGTTGGAATAAAGGGCAGTCGTGCTGCTAACTTTGCCCTACAGAATTGTGACCTTTTACTAATTCTGGGATGCCGGTTGGCAAGTCCAGTTATCGGATATGACCCAAGTCTTTTCTCTTCAAACAGCTTTAAAATTATGGTCGATATAGACCCACAAGAGTTGAAAAAAGATGATGTGCTAATTGATATGCCCATCTTTTCAGACCTGTCGTATTTCTTTCAAGAGGTGGGATAATGGCTCGCAGTTGGACAAAAACTTGCGCACGCTGGAGGGACCAGTGGCCAGTATTTAACGAGAGCTACCTCGATGACAGTAATGGGATAAATATGTATGCCGTTCTTGACCAGTTAAATAAAACGACAGGCCGCGAACATATTCTCATGACTGATGCAGGTAGTGGAAGCTATATCTGCCCTGTTGGACTAAATCTAAAGTCCGGGCAAAGATTAATTTTAAGCCCGTCTCAAGCCGATATGGGCTGGGCTCTACCTGCTTCAATTGGTGTTGCAATCGAAAGTGGACAATGCATCATACCTATTATTGGCGACGGAAGTTTTATGACAAATATCCAAGAACTTGCGACAGTGAGTTATCATAATCTTAATATAAAGTTCATCATTCTAAATAATAATGGTTACTTGAGTATAAGAAATACCCAGTCAAAATACTTTGACGGCCGTGTCTATGGTGCCGAATGCGAAAACGGAATTAGGATTCCCGATTTAAAGGGCATCGCATCTGGCTTTGGAATTGAATACCAAAGAATTGAAAAACTCTCAGAAAGTTATTTAATCTCAGAGCATTTTCTTCATAAAAAACCAATAATTATTGATGTAATCTGTTCTACAGAACAGGAGGTTCTGCCATATCAAGCTTTAAAAAATGGGCAGCAAGCTGGACCTCATGATATGGCGCCATTTCTTCCAGAAAAAACCATTCAAGAAGAATCTTTCATCAATTTGCCATATGTAAAGTCAAAAAACTAGAAAGTCAGGTCTGTGACTTCTTTATCGTTTCAGCCATTCTTAAAACAGCTTCAATAGAACTCTCAGATTGCTCTAAATCTAGCAACTTTTTAGCCTTTCTTACATCAGGAAAATAACCTTTTGAAGCTATGGTCCTATATTCAACGTCAGGGCTTGCAAGTTTTAGACCTAATTTAAAGTGCTTTGCAAGAACCTCAGCAACATATTGCAATGATACAACATCTGGCGAACCAACGTTAAAAATGTCTCCTGAGGCCCTACGATCACTCACCATAACCATTAACCACTTTACCAGGTCATCTGTATGTAGATAGCTTCTAAGGACAGGTTGTGCAGCGTTAACATGAATAGCACGCCCAGCTACAGCATCACCTACGAAATTTTCCTTCAGCAAAATGACTTGTAAGTGGCAGTTCTTGACCACAAAAGGCAAAACACCGAGCAATATTTGCTCTAATTTTACTATTAGAAAAATTTCTAATTACTTCCTCACCATATAATTTTGACTGCGCATATGCATTAAACTAGAGCCATTTTGTCCATAAGAATCAAATTCTGATTTATTTATTAGGCCTTTATCAAATAACACCGCGTAAAGAGCAGCACATGCATGACCTTTACTTAAAACAAAAGAGTGTTCGAAAGAAATTGGGTTAAATTTTAATTTCTTTGAATAATAAATAGCCACTAAAATATCTGCAATTGATAAAGCGCTGCCCACATGCGGGGCACTCGCTTTAAACACCAATTTCAAAATATGAGAGCGAACTTTTTTACTCGCATTTTTCATATAGGAATTCATATAATAACTGATTTCTCTTCAATACTAGAAATATCCAAAGCAGATTGTGCCATTCCTATAATAGCATCATATGATGACTGACTTTGCACCAACCCCAAAACCCGCGCAGCCTTGCTAACATTAGGAAGGTAGGTTGTTGGACTAAGTGAGTTGTATTCACTATCTAAATTTGGAAACAAAACATCCAAACTAAAATGGGTCGCAATTTTTTTTGCAATCCCCCGTATTGGAATGCCATCTGAGGCTCCAACATTAAAAATTTCTCCTTCAGCCCTAAAGTCTGAAACCATCACTGTCAACCACTTCACAAGGTCATCCGCATGCAAATAACTTCTAAACACCGGATGTGATGATGACACTTTGATAGGTCTATTAGCAATAACGTCACTAATAAAGTTTCCTACAGCAAAGTTACCTTTTAAGGGGAGATATGGACCGCAAAAGGTAAAACATCGGGCAATTACGACTTTAACTTTACTACTAGAAAGTTTTTGAATAATTTCTTCACCCTGTAATTTTGACTGTGGATAAGACGTATTTTTATCAATAAACATAGTTTTTTCAATTAGAGGGGAGATCTCACTTAAAGCGGTCAAGGCGGGTTTATAAACAGCACCTGAGCTTGCAAAAAGAATTGATGAAACACAGCCACTTTGCTCTACAAGAGTAGTAAAATGTTGAAGATTTTTTATATTATTTCCAAACTCAAACTCAGCGCCGTCCCGGTAACGTTGGGGCGATGAAGAGGCTGCAAAGTGGAGCCAGTAATCACAAATAGGAACAACCGATAAATTGCAAATATCACCATTAATAAACTGAATTTTCTCCGAATTCTTGGCAACTGTGCGAAGTAAACTATTTGAACTACTGCGGGAGATGAGGACAAGGTTTTCAATACCGAATGGTTTAAGTTTTCCATTCAAAAATGAACTCACGTAACTTAGGCCAAAAAAACCACCCGCGCCAACAATACCAAGAGTTTTCATGTTTTGTATCTCCAGAGAAAAGTAGCTCCAATTACCGCCTAATGCTCCACCCTGTTTTTGTATTTGTTTAGCTAGTTGTTGCAATTGCAATGATAGTATCAGTTGCATCAATCCTTGTAAGGGATTCTTGGTAACTGGAATTCAAATAATCATTATCTATTGCTGATAGACTTGAAACGTGGCCACCAGGTTTTCCATTTGTAAGCCAATGAAGATGATTTGAAAGAGGGTATCTCTGAATACCTTGAATTGAAATATCTTGAAAACCTGCGTATTTGAGCATTGCACTAAGGCTATATCGCGTATGAAGAATAAGATGTTGGCTCCATAAAGTGTGCCTTTTAAAAGCCTCACATGCCACATCATCCCGTAGCAAGAAGTCACCAGCGTGAGGAACTTCGATAATTAGCTTTCCTCCTTTTCTTAAGTGCCTCATAGCCTGGGAAAGCTTATTAATAGGATCTGGAAAATGCTCAAATGTATGGAATAGCATTATTGTATCAAAATAATTTTCATCGAACTTTGAGAGGTCATCTTCCGTGATAAATCCCTTTTTCCGTGATTCTGTTAACGAGCTATCATTTAGCTCTACTCCCCTAAATTCTTTTGAATAGGGGGAAGCGCCTTTCATAAACTCACCATCGCCAAAGCCAATTTCACAGACAATTTTATCATAATAAAATTTTTGAAAATCTCTAAGGCGCCTTGTACAGTCTAACTTATCTTCAAAAGTACTTCTTTTTAAGATGCTTTTGGATTGCTCCACATGAGTTCCTGAAAAATACAAGTCGTCCCCAACATAAAAGTCTTTTATGAAGATTACTCCAGACGTATTATCGCGCCATACCGACAATTCTTGGCAGTCTCTAGTGCATTCAGAAAATTTCTCAATAGAATTTTTTGAAGCCAAACCTAAAGTTTGGAGATCCCTGTACGCATCTGAATTCAAGAAATAATCCTCCCCAATAATAATGTCTGTGATTAGTCCGACTTCTTATTTATTTTTTAAACGCATTCGTTCTGATAAAATGGGCTCTATAATTTTCCAATCTTCAACAGTATCAATTTCAGTTTGAGTCTCCTTAGACATTTCATATATTCCAATATTGCCATGCAAC
>MDSY01108520.1_pt1 | contig 10746 bp, 7 predicted proteins | sample 811131 | NCBI WGS metagenome assembly MDSY01 (sample SAMN05326643, study PRJNA326480) | marine metagenome | isolation source: seawater | place: Atlantic Ocean: South West | collected 2010
GGGTGAGGCCAATGATTTTCTTCCGACTTCCGTCTAAAACGTATCCGCGTTCCGTTAGCCTTTTGGTCAGAGTAGTTGATGATAGGCGGCAATGCCTATTGTTAAAGGTCCGGTCCCCGTAGAGTCGATAGCACGATGCTTTGTCAATCTTACTATTAGTGTCTAGCTCGTAATGGTCTTCAATGAAAATGCCAAGGGTATCAGACTCACTTTGGTAGCTGGCAACTGCTGCTTCTACGCTTTTTGGGATCTGTAGACCATTCTGACGATAGGCGCCCAGTCCCGACAGAAGCCAGTTTAAAATTCTGCTACCTTCTTGCTTGAGCTTTGATGGAAGCATTTTGTCTTGCTGATCGGGATGAATTGCTTGGTCAAAACCAATGAGCATAGGTCTGCGCCACATCGAGTGTGTAGTGTCTGTAATTATGGGTCGATGGTTGCCAGCTAAGCACAATTTATGCGTTGGCATAAAGGTGACAGCTTCCACAGCGTAAGGTGCGCGACCAGTAAGAAAATCGCTCTCTGTTAGCTTCTTTATCTCTCCCTCAAGAAGGCTTGGCCATCTGAGAGCTTGCTTCCTACAGCGAATCTAACCCCTTTAAGTGTGACTAAGTCTGGCCGTGGGGACTTTCCATCCTTAAATCGCTGTTTCATGAGCATTGATGAGTCAATGACCAATGAGTAATCTCCGAGAAGCCAAACAAGCAGGTCAGTCAAAACTGATTTCCCATTTGCGCCAAGGCCATATAAAAAACCTAGTTTTTGCTCAAGTGATCCTGATAAACATAAACCAAAGTAACGCTGCAAAAATGCACGCATTTCGGAGTCAGGCTGCCACGTTATCAGTGCCGCCTTAAAACTAGGGCAGTCGATTAAAGGATCATAAGCAACGCTGTAGCGTTTGCTGACGAGTAGGTCTGGGATGGGGGGGAGTCGAAACTGAGGTTTATATCACTATATACTGCGATTGTTTCCAGGCATGCCTATTTGCGTGTACCCAAGTGTGTACCTAAAAATCAATCTGTTAGCTAAAATGTAAAGGCGGCATTCCTCTCTCAGTTTATGCTTTGGTCTGCTAGTTGTTAGCCATGAGGCAATATACTAACCAAACTCAGACTAAGGATTGCAGGGCGCATCCAAACTTTAGCATCTAATGGGTAAGCTGCTGGGTTCTAGTTTGAATGTTTGATGCAATCACACGGAATAATTGACGACTGGCATTGTCTATCTTAACTTTCTCAGCTAAGCCGTCCACACCAAACTTGGCGGCCAATACTCCAAAAAACTCATCAGCAAAAGAGTCAGATATTGAGAGGACATTCTTGAAGTTTAGTTCAACTACCACATCCACATCTATATTTTGAAACAAGCGTGATCGGAGCTGACGGGCCTCCGCTCTCGAAGCAAGGTCAGTTTCAGTAAAAGTATAAGTTTTCATAAGTCTCCCCCACCAAGTATATCGATTATAGCTGCTACTTCAGATGTTTCATTATCTGCTTCTATGCGCTTTAGATCTCGTATTCTAAACTTACATGATATTGCAACACCTTGCCAGTAATCATTAAGGTTTGTGTAGTTGTTTCGTGCGGTGCTTGAGTAATTATTATAACTATATAAGCTATTGCCAGAAGCAATTACAAGGTGCCCGTTATACTTAATGACTAATTCTTTGAGTTTAGCTAGCCCAAGGCCTTGATGGTTGTTTTCAGAATCAAAAGTGCTTATGTTGTCGCCGAAGGGTGATCTGCCTATCAAATCGTCAGGTACTCTTTGACTCCATTCATCCGTTTCACGGTTATTAAGTTTTGTTGAATTGCCTCTTAACATACACCAATCGATGGCGTCTTTATCTGAAGCGATTTTAATGCCAGTTCGAGCCATTTCTCCTTTCAAGCCAAGGCCCATATCAGCGAGGGCGAACTCGATTTGTCCTTGGTATGCTTGAGACAGCGAAAAACCAGTACTTTGGCCATGTGACCAGACGTTGTCATGAAGCTCTCCAACGATATTGCACAATCCAACCACTCCAGGATGCCCTGTAATTTCACCACACTGGTGCCTGATAGACCCGTTGATCATCGAGCTAGCCATGTTTACATCATGTTTACTCCGGAGTTGGGTCAAAGGCGAGTAGGCCCTCCCTTTACCCATACGGTGCTTAGTATAAACCTCTGAATCTACGAGATTTTCATGTAAAGCAATCGCACTAGCATATCTTTCTTGGTAGTCGTTATGGAATACAATATTAGATGCCGTATATTTTTTTTGCTTTGCCAGAGCGGCAACAATTACCCAATACCCTGGATTAAGAAAACCGGCTTTCAGTTTAAGTTTTTGGTCCTCTTCACGATTTAAAGAGGATAAGTGCGTCAGGGCGTATTCTAATGATAAAGTCATAAATTTGTCGTGGGTTTCAATTATTGTTTTTTTATGGTTTTAAAAAACTGTGAGGTGGTTGTTCTTTTTTAATGTCTAAGCGCCTTAATATAAATGTGTCTTGCCCTCGATGACAGTTTAAGGCATTGGTGTTTAGGTAGTTAACCAGTGAGGCCGCTCTATAATTGCTGGCACATTGGGCGACTTTATAGCAAACGTAAGCTTCCTAGAGGCTTTTGTTAACGCCTTGACCACTACAGACCGCTTACTTGACCACTACAGTATTACTTCTTAGTCAGCCTTACTAAAATCGGATCACCGTCTTCCCATATGCCAAGGCCTACTTTTTGATGAATATTGCCGAAGATAGTTGTCGGGGCGGATCTACCTACTAAATCAAACAAACCCAATGGCCCTTTAAGGGTAAAATTGCCATCACCACTCATCGTGAATTTTAATTTTTTGCGTAAGTCTGGGGTGGGAAACTTCCAACGATCGACTTTATCAAAGATTATCCCATCCTCATTAATTGTAACGTAATCCGTTGCTCCTCTTGAATGCCCACCACTTGGGCCTATGTTGATAATAAACCAGGCTAACCGGTAGCTTCCATATAACTCACTCTTAGAAGCATTTTCATCGACACTAGTTACATTGTTTAAAAGATCTTCAAGAGATACTTCCACCTTCATCGTATTAGCCATTAGCTTGGCTATACGTTTTTGTACACCACTACTAATGTTCAAATAATCACTTGGCGAATACACAATGTCGCTAGGGTCTGGGTTGGCTTTTTGCAAATGCAGGCGCACCTTGGAAGTACCCATATTCACGTCTTCCCTTTCAATTGACACCAAGTCTGTTAAACCATCTCCATTAAAATCGCCAGGCACCATGTCATCATGACGCTCAATAATGCCAGTCATGGCAGCTATAGTGGGCGGTAGGTATATGTTGTTACCGTTATTAATAAACAAGTAAGGGAATCTGGTCTCACCCGATCTTTGCCAATAGGATGTGCCGTCTACCTGAAGAACTATATCGTTTAAGCCATCATTGTTCACATCACCAGCTCTAAAGTTATGAATATAGTTGGTGTGATAATCCATATCACGGTGCAACGCTCTGTTAGTTTGCTGAGCCGGAAAATGGTAAGCAGTGCCATCAGCAAAGCAATCGCCCATATTGATATAGGCCTTAAAACCAGACGTTTGCTGCAGCCCCGTTCCTGCGATCCAAAACCCTTGTAATATATCAGGCTGATCATCTCCATTAATATCCATAATTTCTATATTTGTTGGCCCCACTTGAGTTTCAAAAACCCAACCCTCTATCTGTGATTCTTCATGTGCATAATTTTCACTAAGTTCGGCCATATCCTCATCTGTGAGCCAAGATTCACCAAACTTTAATTGTCGGTTATCCTTAAAATTCATATCTGAGTCACCATAAATGACACGCACCGAACCAAGTTTCTTCAATTCACGATTGGAAGCTTTAAGGATTGGCATCATATTGAATACCATGTCATCAATACCATCGCCATCTAAGTCGTCTGCATCCAAATCACCAGTTAGATACCTACTAATCTCAGAAGAATAGGAATTTTTATTAAGGGTGTGCTTTACACCACTATGGTTAACCAAAGGCACGGTGTGTTCTTTTTCACCTTCACTAAGAGGCAATATTTCAATCCAACCATCACCGTTAATATCACCAGCCGAGCCACCATGATTCCAGTCGTTTTTTCTCACTTCTGGAATATCCATGGCAGAAAAGCCTTTGCCTGACATATTCATCAACAAAATATCTTTTTGACCGCGAGGTATATAGCGGCCACCTAAGTCATACCCCTCCGCTTCCATCCTTATACCGGGATCTCCAGTGGTAAAACCAACAAGATCTAACCAGCCATCATTATTAAAGTCAGCCGCTTCGGCACTTCGAATGTGGCGCCGTGATACATTGCCTTGCATATTTTTTTCTTCGATGAAGCCGCCATCAGCAGTACCATATAGGATTAAAGAAGGAACCTCAGATTCGTAATAGTCGAGCCATAGATCATCACGACCATCATTATTAAGATCTGCTACCACCTTAATTTCTGCACCAATCGCACCTCCTTTGAGGTGGTCTTCAGGTTCTGTACCGAAGCCTGTATACCGGTATTCATTCAGTTGGAATGAATCGCTACTAGTGAAGTACCTCTTTAAAGAAAAGTCAGTATTGTAATCAAGGTCAAGAGGCAGTGCAGATTTGTATGGGGCTTTACATAAACCATCGACAACACCTTTTGACTTAGCTTTTGAAGCTGCAACAATGCAGTTTAAGCCACGTGCATCCATGGCGCTCTTAAAGTCTTCGTTTTCAGGCTGGTCTTTGGCTACTCTACAGAGCGTTTTATCACTCCAGTTACTTGCGTCTAAGGCCCAAGAGGTTTGGGAAAACACCGCTAGTAATAAAAATCCATACACGTGCATTAGATTACTCCTGTAAATTAAAAACTGTTGTGGTCAACTAAATTTTGACCACGTTTTCTACTCCAGTGAATACAGTAAACTATAGGATTTTTTCTTAAATTAATCCCCTAAAATATTTAAACGCCTAAGAAACAATGCCAACTAATCAAAATGTTTATCAATAGCATAATATGGCAGATTATCAGGTCAGTACCTTGACTCGGCTATCTGAGTAGTTATTACTACTTGGCTAGCCATAGCATTTACCTCGCTCCTTGGCCAAGTATGAACATCTGTAGAATGCTCACTGCTTTAGCTATCTCCCAGCCTCAACACCACACCTGCTGCAACGTCGATTAAGTACCTTCTAGCCGCGCTGTGGGCTGCGTTCGTTCATGCTTCGCTATAATGCTACCGATGCTCATTAGCTCTGGTTAGAATCTGCTTCAAGGCTAAAAATAAGAACTCTTCCTATAACTAAAGTGTTATGGTCGAAATAGCATTTATTGTAAAGTTTAAGTTATTAGAGGTGGCTATGTTGAAATTCTGTATCCAGATTGCCTGCTTACTTGCAGCATCATTCATAGCAACCCACGCACTATCACAAGATCTGTCAGGCTGGTCTGATAAGACTGTTTGCAGGCTTTTATCACAGAATCCAGATAATACTGATTACTTTGAAGAAGGAGTAAGCCGAGGTTTAGCCTGTGCTTCAAGTACGCAAAGCTCAGTACAAGATGATACCCAGACATCTGACAACACTGACATTAATGTCGTTGATAAGCCTCGTGGCGTTCTATCGACCTCTAAGACTAAGAAACAATGGAACGCATACAAACAGGCAAAAGAATGTTTTGACCACCCATCCTATGCTGCAGGCCAAAGCTTAAGGCTAGGCCTTCGCTCAGGTGAAGAGTTTGCTGCAACTGAGTGGCGCGTGCCTTTTAATAATGCCCAAATTTCAAATGAAGAAATTGAGCTTACAGCAGCTCCCGAACCTTTTGGCAAAATTACGCTTGATGAAACATATGGTGAGCAAAATCAGAGCGTGGAAGTGGCCCGACAATGGTTTGCTTCAGCTGCAAAAACATTACGTTTAACTAACAATAAAAAGACACAAGATCAGTTCAAGAGCGTCCTAGTAAACTGGGCCACAGCTAATGCTTTGAACAAAGGATTGCATGTCTCTTGGGGAGCGAAGCCAGTGGATTGGCACGTGATGACGTCTATTGGTGCAATTCTCACTTCTACGGCGATCATTGCTGACACCTTGTCCTCTGAAGAGAGGGCTGTAGTTGGGCCATGGCTAAACCGGTTGGTTACTGAAACTGCTGCGAGCCACTGGAAGGATAGGTCTGACAACAAAGCATACATGAGGACCTATTATACGATGATTTGGGCTTTCATGACTGGTGACAACAGCACCGCCCAAAAGACTATTGATATATATAAACTGGCCATACACGACATGAGGCCTGACGGTAGTTTTCCTATTGATTCACAACGTGGTGGAATGGGCATTAATTACAATAGTGACGCTCTTAGCTATCTGGTGATGATGGCTGCACTGGTCAACACAAACACGGATCAAAACTTAGTTGATTACACTGTAGACGGGAGAAGTATTTACTCCGCTGTTAATTTTGTTGTTAAATCCATTAACGAACCCAGTGCCACTAAACGTCTTTACGCGATTAAATGCTCTGGTGGTGGAGATCGATGGGGTTCGGTAGAATCGCCCAACAGGCAATTTATTCAGAAGGCGTCATACCTAATGATATACGCTGATATGACCCCAAATACAGAGCATGATAGCTGGATAAGGGATCGCTACCTATCGTCTGAATATATCAACCCATCAGTCAACGTTATCCCTCAGTTGTTGTTCTATCCATCGAAATTGGACCCTCAGTTTAAAAAGCAATTATTGCCTAAGCTGGTTGATGGAGGGGAGTTTGATGTTAGCCCATATCAATTAGCCACACTGATCCAACCAATTGCATGCGATTTTAGGCTGCGCAGAGTGGTTTATGAAAACCATGTAGAAGGGCAGATTGAAAATTGGGATATGGCTAGAGGGCGTATGTTATTAACTAACGAAGGCGTAAAAATAGAGGGCCAGTGGCGCATGGGAGGCCTTTCTAGAGATGCCAGCTACCTAAAGAATGAAGTGAACCTTGGGTTAACCAAAACAGGCCATCTGGTTGGAAAGATGGCTTATTTTCCTCTGACTGTTAAACAGGGTGAGACACTACGGAAACCCTTGTATATTGAGCTAAAACCTCACAAACGTAGTAAGCCACTTAATATCAACAACCTTAAGGACGCCGAATTATGGACTGATGTTGAAGACTGGGCAGGGGGTGTTTGGCAGTTGACAGGGTGCAAAGAATACACCCCCTAGTAAATACACATAGACTGTAGGGGTCAAGTAAGCCTGACCACGATATAATACAGAGTATCGCACTTTGCCCAGCTTTATTTGGTGATAAACCATCACATCGATCACAAATGATGCGTAATGGCCAACTGGTCTAGCCTTCAAGTCTTAGTGTTAAGTCAGCTGTTCAACTGCACCCGACTGCCAGAGTAATTATGAGCACACGAACCACCATAGCCCTTACCTCGCACTTTGGCCAAGTAAGAGCATCTGTAGAATGCTTCCGCAAATGCATCGTCATCAACACGATGTACTTTATAGAAGCACCGCTCGGGAACAAATGGCCTAGCATGCCCCCTATTAGACCAACGCTCCTGTAACCAACCCAAAAGTGCTGAAGGGTGCTGTATCTTATTAGCGTCGATTATAAGCATTACGTGATAATGCTGGCTCTTTGATCGTTCCTGCTCACGTACCCATAGGTAACCAAAGCGTGTGCATTTGTAGTGACTGTAAAGCCGTTTACGCACCTTATCCATGAGCCTTGATATCTCACTGTTGCATGGCGTGTATTTTTCACAGTGCAAATCGAACCGCACCACGATTACTTTGTTGTGGTGGCTCAGCATTGCCTTTATTTGACTGTACATAGCGTTCAGAATGACTGTGTAACATGCGTACTTGTTATCGCCAGTGTTGATGACATACGAGTGATTGCCGATTACGTATGGGCTTTGATTTGTCGTATTCATTAGATGGCCCTGCTATAAGATTATAAGATAATATGAAATACCTACCAAGTTGCAACAAGAGCAAATCATGCCAGCCATAGCTTCATCCGCCCTTCTGCTAATAATTACTGTGGTGGGGTATTTTTAATTACTGATAAGGCCTTAATGGATACAATGGGCAGTGTGGTATAGTGCAGTTGCGAATTTCCTTCTTAAATCCTTCTTCAAGATGGTCTTGTATGATTCATCTAGTACTCTGCTCATAACGTCTTTCTCGTAGTTTTTGATTCTTACTCCGAGAATATATCTGTTTGATTTTTATAATATAATTGTCAATAAACAGGTTCATTGAACAGAGTTAATGACATTGTCACTAACTGACTTCATTTGCATGAGTTAGTGACACCCTACAAATGTTTTTGGAGAGTTGATGACCGGATTCTATTGATACTAGTGTTTTGGTCTGGAAAAAAACACCACCGATTAACGATATGATTTCGTAAAGTGATCTGCCAAATGAGGCAGTGTGGTGCTTTTCCATATAACGGATGAAATATAGTAGTCCATTATCTTGCTGGTTAGACCGATCAACCAAAGTATCCATATGCCTTTGCTCGGATTTCAATTTCTCAGCATACCTATTTAGCAGAGAGGTCAATGGCTTGAAAATAAAGCTATCAACATTGGCTTCCAATCGATCACGTTCGATTGGGGTCATAAGGTCAAATGGAGAATCTCTAAACTCAACTTTTAACAAAGTGGCGGATGTTTTTTGTAGATCAGATATCAGTTTGTTATATTCATTTTCACGTTTACTAGGTGATAATTTCTCCCAGTAATTTGGTTCACATAAAGCGCAGATAATAATTAGGTAATAGTCATGCGCCAACATGTATGGCTCTGATAATTCAGAAGGTCCGTTTCTGCCCTGTGAAACCAAATTTTCTTTTTGATCACTAATGCGTTTTTTATTGTGCTTGTTTATCCGGTGCCATACTAGGTCCATATGTGGGTGCGTTATTATAATAGCGCTTCGCACCAGATCGTTAGACAGGTTCAGTGTCATAGGGGCTAGATCAGGGATGGATTGGCCACACTTGGCTATATCTTCAAGTCCAGAAATAATCCAACGTGAAAGAAGATCTGACATGTAAGGTTCAACGCTGTCTAGAATTTTCCCTGACGTAACCTTTGTAATCTCCCGTGCTCTAATGCCTACGTTTTCATCTGCTTTATTAGTTATGTATGCTAGAGCCTTTTCCAATTCGTCATTAGTCAAATCACACCTCTGCGACCTACAAATAGATACTGTGCCAGAGCGGGTAGGTATTCCACCTTTTCGGTAATGAACCTAGGCACAGCAAAACTGGTTAGTTAACGGCTCATAAGCCTCATGTGCTTGCAGTCATGCTCATGTTGCTTGTAGCGGCTTCATCTATTCGGTTAGACCACCATTCCATCATTAGCCTACGCCGTGGTATGTAGGTATGTACTTGGCGTGGTTGTAGCTTCTGCGGGTTTTATTAGGTTCTATGTGAGCAAGGGCCATTTCAATAATGTCATAGTCAAAGGCTTCTTCATTAAGTGTGGTACTTGCTAGGGCTCGCATACCATGAGCAGTGAGCATGTCTTTAAACCCCATACGCTTTAGGGCCACGTTGGGTGATCCTTGGTTAGCATGGCGTAGTGGGTCGCGCTGGCTTGTGAAAACATACTCCCTATGGCCGCTGATAGGCCGCATTACTTCAAGTAGTGCTACTGCCTGTAGTGACAATGGCACAATATGCTCCCGTTTCTTTTTCATGCGTTCAGGTGGGATTGTCCATGTATTGTCATCAAAGTTTATTTCTTCCCAACGTGTACCCGCCGATTCCATAGGCCTTACCATTGTGTGTAACTGCCATTCAATCATTACGCGGGTTGTTAGGCTAATGCTGGCGTAGTTGAGCTTAGACATCAGCATAGGCAGTTGGTCAGGCTTTAGCGTGGGGTTGTGCTTTTTTACGGGGTTGGCAAAGCTCTCTCTAATGCCTGCTAATGGGTTGTGGTGTATAACGCCAGTATTAACTGCAAAGGTCATTATCTCATTAAGTCGCTGACACAACCTCTTTACTGTTTCTAGGTTACCCCTGGCTGCTACGGGGGTAATAACTTCGATAACCATAGGCGCGTCAATTTGACCAATAGGGTGGTTGCCTAGCTTTGGGAATATGTGAGAATCAAGAGAGCGCCAAACATCTAATGCGAAGTCTTCTGAAATCTTGCTTTTCTTTACCTCAAACCACTTAGCGGCCACTAATTCTAATGTGTTGGTTTTACTGGCTTGTTCTTCTCGGCGTTTGGATGTTCGAGCATCTAAAGGATCAATATCCTTGGCTAGTAGATTAAGGCAAGCCGTATGTTCTTTTTGTGCGGCTATAATTGTAAGGTTAGGGTAATTGCCTAATTTAATAGCGGTGCGTACGCCAGTAAAGGGGCGCTTGTACCTTAAAACCCATTCTTTTGTGCCGCTAGTGCGTACACGCAATGATAAACCTTGCCCGTGGGATAGCGAATATTCCTTATCCTTAGGTTTGGCGTGTCTGATCTGGATGTCAGTCAATGTGGCTGCTAGCTTGGGCATAATTACACCTTTTTAGGTACACGTATTTTAGGTACACGGTGAATGTGTACCCAAGAGTGTACCCATAGGTACAAGCTTCTACAGCCACGGATAAGGCTCTGTGAGAATGTTACAGGCATAAAAAAGCCCCGAAACCCTTATTCAATAGGATATCGGGGCTAATTGTGAGTCTCAATA
>MDSY01068939.1_pt1 | contig 10742 bp, 7 predicted proteins | sample 811131 | NCBI WGS metagenome assembly MDSY01 (sample SAMN05326643, study PRJNA326480) | marine metagenome | isolation source: seawater | place: Atlantic Ocean: South West | collected 2010
CCTCAATTGACAAGTAACTTATATTACTATATGGTTGATCAAGCGACTGCATTGCCGATAGCCAATGATCTGCTTTTTACAAATCAGGTGACATTTAATAGATTTTTTGATCCGGCTTTAGGAACGTTCACAGATACTGTTTTTACTTCTCAAACAATTAATATTGCAGATTTTTCTGCACATCCAGTGAACTATGATCCTATTGATTTATACCCGCCTTATTATGTTTATGACACTTTAAGTCCGGGAGATGAATCCGATACAGTTTGGATTCAGAATCCTCCTTTTTTCCAAGATTCAGCACGTCAGTTTTTCTTGCCTGTTTCAAATCCAAGCTTATTCTGGGTTGATAATTATGTTTACCATAATTATAGATTTGGAGACCACCCGAGAACACTCGGAGTAATGACTTTTGATGGTCTTGATGAATTTGGTTATCCATATGCTATAGGAACGACCTCCTCGGGTTATGCAGATGCGTTGACTTCTAAACCTATTAATTTATCAGGTCTCAGTGCAGCTGATTCTATTTACATCTCTTTTACGTATCAACCGCAGGGATTTGGTGACGAACCCGAATCGACAGATTCTCTCCTGCTAGAGTTTTATGATTCTGCCGACAATAAGTGGAATAGAATATGGGGTGATACAGGAAGAAGTGTTGAGCCCTTTAGTATCGTTCCCCTGCCACTTTTGGGGGATAATTATTTTACCGATGCCTTTCAATTTAGGTTTAGAAATTATGGAGGACTTTCGGGTTCTTTGGATCATTTTCAATTAGATATGGTTTCTCTACGAGAGGCGACACCTCCTGCGTATTTGGATACTATTTTCAAGGACTTTTCTTTTGTTTATCCTGTAAATTCATTAATAAATGATTACACTTCAGTGCCTTGGGATCATTATCAGGAGTCGACGGAAAATAAGATGAGTTCGGCGATGGAAGTTGTGGTTTTTAACGGCAGTAGTGGTCCTGAAAACTACCAGGATGGAGCTATAGATATATCTTACAATGGCATCAGCGAAGGCAATTTTATTTTACAAGGTTTCACTTTGGCAGAACAACAAATTAACTATGCGGCTTTGGATTTTGCCACCTCGTATCACGACCTCAAGTCTGGTTATGAATTCCCGAGAGATTTAACAGGGGTTTACGAGGAATTTGATATTAGGGCCAATGCTTCAGCGCAATATCCAAATTATGAACCTAATGATTCAACAGCATTTACTCAGGGGTTTTATAATTTTTATGGTTATGACGATGGTTCAGCCGAAGCCGCTTTTGGTCCTACGGGAGTCCAGGCGAGGCTAGCCATTCACTTCGATGCTTATCAGCCTGATAGTTTGATTGGGGTAAACCTTTGCTTTGTGCCATCCGTGAATGATGTCTCGGATAAGCTCTTTCTTGTTACTGTTTGGGATGATGAAAATGGTGAACCGGGAGATGTTTTGTATGAAGATGATGTTTTTAATCCTCGAACTCCCATTTATATTCAAGGTAAGAACCAATATCGAAGCTATTTTTTCACTGATACAATGAAAGTTTCTGTTGGGAACTCTTTTTTCGTCGGTTGGAGACAGCTAGATCCTGAACGTCTTAATCTTGGCTTTGATCGAAATATTGATCAGTCTGATGAGATTTTCTACAGCGTTAATGGGGGTGTTTCATGGTTGGTCTCTCCTTTCTCAGGGAGCGCGATGGTTCGGCCTATTTTTTCAACTAAAATGGACGCTTCTCTAGGGTTGAGTGAACCGAAAACAGAAAATGTAGAACTTAAAGTATACCCCAACCCCGCGCGCGACGAAGTTCATGTTAAGAATTCTTTAGGGTTGATGTCTACTGAAAAATTCCTTTTTGATGCTGCAGGTCGAGCGCTCATGATGACAACAAAAGATTCGTTTGACCTCCGCGCAATACAACCGGGTGTTTATTTTATTTCAGTTCCTTCTCTTTCTAAGAGAAGGTTTAAACTAATTAAGCTTTGATGGAAGAGGAAGTTATAGATTCAGAGCACGAAGATTTATTCGAACACTATAAGTTTCAGGCAGACCCCCGCCAAGAACAAGTTAGAATAGATAAATTTTTAGGTGAGAGATTGGCCAATACTTCTCGCAACAAAATTCAAACTGCAGCGAAAGAAGGAAATATTTTGGTCAATGGCGAAAAGGTAAAACAAAATTACCGTGTAAAACCGGGTGATGTAGTGACAATGGTCCTCCCTTATCCTGTCAGAGAGTTTGAATTAAAACCGCAAGACATTCCCATCAATATTGTCCATGAAGACGATAGTTTTGTACTTGTAAATAAAGATGCTGGTATGGTTGTTCATCCTGGTCATGGGAATTACGATGGAACTTTGGTAAATGCTTTACTGTATCATTTTGATCAACTTCCAGAGTTGCCATCAGATTATTCTGGGCGTCCTGGTTTGGTTCATCGGATTGATAAAAACACTTCAGGCCTTTTAGTTGTTGCCAAAACGGAGCGTGCACTCACTAAGCTTGCCAAACAATTTTATGATAAGACAACTTCAAGAAAGTATTTAGCTTTAGTTTGGGGAGATGTTGAAGAAGAAGGAACCATAACAGGTCATATTGCCAGGTCTAAAAAAAACAGAAAGGTAATGTCTGTGTATCCGGATGGCGACGAAGGAAAGCATGCCGTAACACATTTTAAGATCTTAGAAAGGTTTGGTTATGTCACACTTGTAGAGTGCCGTCTAGAGACAGGTCGAACACATCAAATACGCGTTCACTTTAAATGGATTGGACACCCTTTGTTCAATGATGTCGAATACGGCGGCAACAAGGTCTTGAAAGGTTTAAAAACCTCTAAGTATCAAAAGTTTATACAAAATAATTTTGACCTATTTAAGGGTCAAGCACTACACGCGCAATCCTTGGGTTTTTCCCACCCTGTAACCGGTGAGGATGTTCAATTTTATTCGGAGCTTCCTGAATATTTTGAAATGGCACTGAAGCGATTCCGGGATTATTGTAAATAATGATATTTTTTCTTTATTTTTGCTTTTCCGCTATAGGAATAACGACTATTAACCTATGAACAAGAAATTTACATTACTCTTATTTTTGCTTTTCACATCTACGTTGATGGCCCAGTCCTCTGGACCTAAATATGTTCGAGAGGCATACACATCATTTGAAGCTGGAAAATATTTTGAAGCCATTGACAAATGCCAAGCAGCCTTTACCAAACTTGGCTCCAAAGGTTCTCTGAAGCAAAAGGGAGATATGGCTTTTAAAATCGCAGAATCATACAGGCTTTTAGAACGTTATGAAAGTGCTAACGAATGGTTAGACGTATGTGTTGAATTGAAGTATTTCGACATCAACCCAGATATTTATTTTTTGAAAGGAGAAGCCTTGAGAAAGATGGGAGATTTTGGAAAAGCAGAAAAAAGCTATTCAGAATTTAAAAAATTAGCAGAGGGATCCCGCTCAGATGAGATAGCGGTTGCTTTGAAGTCATGTGAAGAATACAAATTCTATGATATGATGGAGCAAGAAATTAATTATGAGGTCCGATGTGAAACGAAAGTAAATAGAAAAGAATTTGATATGTCACCTGCTTTTGCAGACAAAAAAGGCCTTAAGGTATACTTTTCCTCTAGCAGAGAGGAAAGCTTTGGTTCCGGAAGAGACCCAATAACGGGTGAAAAATATATGGACATTTATGTGGCCGAGTTTGACAAAAATGGAGATCCAACCAATGTAGCCTCTATTGATGAGGATGGAATCGTCAACACATCTGAGAGTGAAGGGACCGTTTGTTTCGATAAGAAGTTTAAAACAATGTATTTTACTAGATGTCCGAATAAAGATAAGATGATGTTGGGATGTGATATTTGGAAAGTGAATATTGTTGATGGTCAATTTGTAGATCCAACAAAGTTTAATTTAAAACAAGATGAAAAAGAGTCTGTAGGTCACCCGTGTCTGACAACAGATGGGATGATGCTAATATTTGCCTCTGATATGAAATCGAGTGGTGGTGATGTATCTTTCGGAGGAAGAGACTTGTGGTACATTAGTTATAACAAAAAGGCAAAGACATGGGATTCTATTCCGAAAAACATGGGCCCAAGCTACAACACTTCAGGTAATGAACTTTTTCCATCTATTGGTAAAGGGGGGGAATTCTTTTTTGCAAGTGATGGCCATAAGGGGATTGGTGGTTTAGATATTTTCATGTGTCAGCCAACAGAAGAAAAAAACACTTGGGATACTGCTGAAAACATGGGTTACCCAATCAATTCACCAAGTAATGACTACGCAATAACGAGCAGAGGTAAAAAAGGATATTTTACATCTGAAAGAAGGTTAAATAATAATCAGTACGCACCAGACGTTTGGAGTTATAGCGTGCCGCCTAATCTTTATGATGTTAAAGTAATTGTTCATGAGTTTGGTAATAAGAACAAAAGAATTCCTGACGCTAAGGTGTCATTTGTTGGGACGGATGATTCAGACTGGAATGATGAAACAAATGAATCGGGAACAACTATCAAATTCGATGCTAAAAATGGAAAGCAGAGATATATAAACGAGGATGTTACCTATTCAATCAATGCAATGAAGGAAGGGTTTCTTCAAAATCCAAATGCCACGAAAATCACGACAGTTGGTCTGAAAGAAAGTCAGTCCTTTATAGTTGAGATCGAGCTTGTACCTATTGTTGAAGAAATTAGAACACCTGAGATACGTTACCCATTGAATGAGTGGACATTTATCAATGATGCTACATGTATGTCTACAGACTCATTGGCTTTCCTTTACAACTTGTTGAGCACTCACCCATACATTACTATAGATTTATTTTCTCATACGGATTCTCGTTCATCTGCTAATTATAACCAGGTCCTTTCGGAAAATAGAGCCAAGGCGGTTTATAAGTTTTTGGTTGAAGAAAAGGGAATTGATTCTCGAAGAATACAGCCGATAGGTAAAGGAGAGGCTGAGCCTGCTTCTTGGGTTGATGAAAACGGAAAAGAAATCACACTTACAGAGAGGTATATTAATAAATACAGGTCTTCTGACAAATCTAAATTCGAGAGATTACATCAAATAAATAGACGTACGACAGCCCGAATTACAAGTCAGGATTTTGATCCGAATACCGCTGCTCCTGCAAATTCTGAATGGATGGAGTTCAAGCCCTTAAAGTAAACAAGCACGAGGTAAACATTACATGAAACGAACACTTCAAAAAATTCTATTTTTTTTTGAAATGCAGTCCTATGGTGTCTGTGAATGGTGGGCGCGAAAACTTGGAATTAGAACGACCAAGGTTCGACTGGGCTTTATTTACTTTTCCTTTGTAACCTTAGGTTCTCCGCTATTATTATACTTGATTATGGCTTGGCTGCTCGAACACAAGCATTATTTCACCTTTTCAACGAAAAGAAAGAAGTCCGTTTGGGAGCTATAATTTATTAAGGCTTATGAAAATTCTTATCACAGGTAGTAATGGCTTACTTGGCCAAAAAATTGTTAGTCAGCTAAGGAATAAAAACAAATCGTTTTTAGCCACATCATTGGGTGAAAATAGGAATCCTGAATGTCCGAGTGAGTGCTATCGAGCTATGGACATTTCGGATCAGCAAGAGGTCAATAGTCTATTTAAGGAATACAATCCTGATGCTGTTATTCATACTGCTGCTATTACTAATGTAGATTATTGTGAGATAAATACTGAGCTCTGTCAGAAAGTTAATGTAACCGCCACTGCATACTTATTTAAAGCAGCACAGCAAGTTGGAGCTCATTTTTCAGCGCTCTCTACTGATTTTGTCTTCGATGGAAAAAAAGGAAATTACAAGGAAACAGACCAAGTAAATCCTTTAAGTGTTTATGCGCATTCAAAGAAAGCTGCAGAAGATATTCTTATCACATCAGCCAATAAGGATTGGTCTGTCATACGAACCATAATTGTTTTTGGTGAAGGAAATAATTTATCGAGGTCTAATATTGTATTATGGGCGAAAGAGGCTCTGTCCTCAGGAAAAGAGCTCAATATTATTGATGACCAATTTAGAGCACCTACCTGGGCAGATGACCTGGCTTGGGCTTGTATCAGAATTGCTGAGCTCCACAAAACTGGAATATATCATATTTCCGGGCCAGAAACATTTTCTATTTATGACCTTGTCTTGCGTATCGCTAAATTCTTAAATTTAGATACTAAAAACTTACTTAAAACGACTAGTGAATCGCTAAGTCAAGCTGCAAAAAGACCGCCAAGAACAGGATTTGATCTGAGTAAAGCTCATTCAGAAATAGGTTATAAACCTATGCTGTTTGAGGACAGCTTAAAGCTTTTATTCTCGGTCTAAAAACCTTACCTTCGACACGATTAATTGTAAATATTAAAATAACCTCATGAAAAAAGGATTCTTTGCTTTGTTCGCTCTATTAATACCTATGCTCAGTTTCGCTCAAGATGAAATGGGGTTAGACCAAAAAATAGACCAAGCGTTTAAACCTATTTCAGATTTTATTTCTGGAATTATATTTTTTGAAGTTTTTGATGGAGCTCCTTTTGTAATTATTCTTTTAGTTTGTAGTGCCTTATTTTTCACGTTATACTTCGGTTTTCCAAATATTCGCTTTTTTGGTAAAGCGATAAATGTTGTTCGCGGGAAATACGACCATGTTGATCATGCGACAGCGGGAGATCAAACTTTGGCTGTTGATGGTGACATTAAAGGCACGATAGCTGATGAAAGCAAGGAAGGGGAAGTAACTCATTTTCAAGCGCTAGCAACTGCTGTTTCAGGAACGGTTGGTAATGGAAACATTGCTGGTGTGGCTTTGGCGATTGCCTTGGGAGGCCCCGGTGCCACTTTTTGGATGGTTGTTTGTGGTTTACTGGGTATGTCCTCTAAGTTTGTAGAATGCACATTAGGTGTTCAATACAGAGATATTGGAGAAGACGGAACTGTTTATGGCGGCCCCATGTATTACTTAAGTAAAGGTTTAAAGGAAAAAGGTTTTGCTACATTAGGTAAAATAACTGCAGTGTTGTTTGCCATTTTTTGTATTGGAGGATCATTTGGCGGAGGAAATGCAGCCCAAAGTAACCAAGCCACAATCGTCTTAAAGGAACTTATGGGATGGGATAGCTCGAGTGCAGGGGCAATTATAGGAGTTGTTTTGGCAGTTTTAGTTGGTATCATTATTATAGGAGGAATCAAGAGAATAGCATCTGTCACAGAGAAAGTAGTGCCTTTTATGGCCGTTTTATATTTAGTAGCTTGTCTCTACATTATACTGAGTAACTTCAGTTTTGTCGATGATGCTTTTGCATTGATTTTTCGAGAAGCTTTTAACCCTCAAGCAATTGGTGTAGGTGGAATCATTGGTGTTTTGTTGGTCGGATTCAAAAGGGCAGCTTTTTCAAATGAAGCTGGTGCTGGTTCTGCCTCAATTGCGCATTCTGCCGTTAAGACAAAATACTCTGCCTCAGAAGGCCTTGTGGCTTTATTAGAGCCTTTTATCGATACCGTTGTGATTTGTACTATGACAGCGTTGGTTATCATCATATTCAACTTTGGCGGTGGTGATGGTGCTATTTTTCAATATGGAGGTGATGGTTCAGGAGCTGTGATGATTGATGGAGTAGCTTATGAAGGAGCTGGTATAACCTCTCAGGCTTTTGCTGCTTACATTCCTTATTCTAATTTATTTTTGACAATTGCAGTTGTACTATTTGCGGTATCAACAATGATTTCTTGGTCTTATTATGGTTTGCAGTCATGGAAATTTTTGTTTGGTCGAGGAAGAGCTGCCGATTTAGCCTATAAATTTCTCTTTCTAGGATTTGTAGTTATTGGTGCTGCAGCAAGTATGGATTCAATTTGGGGCTTTTCCGATGCGATGATATTCGCAATGGTATTCCCTAATATGGTTGGTTTATTTTTCCTTTTCCCTGTAGTTAAGAAAGAACTCGCTCGTTATTTTAGTGCTATTAAAGGTGCTAAAAATGTCTAATTAACGCAATCAAACGATTAATAATCCTCTTTACATTTCAAAAAAAACACGTCGAGGCCTAGTCATTTTTTTTGTACTGGCTGCGCTTATCGTTTTTACTCCGAGGCTGATTCACTACAATTCAGATCCTGAGATTATACTCACTATGGAGGATGTTAAAAGGATAAATAAGCAAAAATTGATACCCAAAAAATCGCGTGAAGGGTTCAAAAAACGAAAAGACAAATCAAAATATAGATTGCCTCCCCGAAAATTTGATCCGAATGAATATTCTGAAGACGAATGGTCTTATTTAGGTTTATCGAAAAAGCAGATAGCTGTGGTCATGAAGTTTGTCAAATCAGGAATATATTCAAATGAGGCACTTAAAAAGATATATGTTTTTCCAGAAAAACTTTTGGGTTTAATGAAAGACTCAACTTTCTACCCCAATGTTCCGGTTCCTATTATTCATTCAGACGAGGTATTTCTCTCGAATAAAACCATTGATGTAAAGCCCATTTTAGAATTAAACAGTGTTGATTCAGCACAGCTTATTTCTCTTAGAGGTATCGGGTCGTTTTATGCGGGTCAGATTCTAAAGTACCGCAAGAAAATTGGGGGATATTATAAAATTGAGCAGCTTCTCGAGGTTTGGAAAATGCGAACGGAAACATATGAGGCACTAACGGAACAGCTTGTTGTTGATAGCGATCAAACGCGAAAATTACGGTTAAATACCGTGTCCTTTCAAGAGCTGTATGAACATCCATATTTGAGCTATGCACAAGCCAATTCAATTATTAAGATGAGGGCTCAATCAAATGGATTCAAGCACGTTTCAGAAATAAAACTTTCTAAACTAATTGATTCAAATACCTTTGATAAACTTATCCCATATCTCGTACTTGAATAGTTTTTTTTTAAAAACACAAAGAAAAATTCTTAATCCCCTAAAGCTTCATTAAATTTGCACATGCTTTTAGAAGACAAGCTTAAAAATATAATCAGAGATGTTCCAGATTTCCCAAAGCCGGGAATCCTGTTTAAGGATATTTCTACAATTATGTTGGAGCCTGAGCTTTCTCAAGAAATAGTTTCTCATTTGGTGACCCTATACAAGGATCAAAATATTGATGCTATCGCAGGTATTGAAAGCCGTGGCTTTTTATTTGGTTATCCACTTGCTATGGCACTCAAGGTCCCTTTTATTTTAATTCGTAAAAAGGGCAAACTTCCTTACAAAAAGATCAGCTATTCTTATGAGCTTGAGTATGGAAGCGCAGAAATAGAAATGCACGAAGATGCTGTTTCTAAGGGTCAAAATGTGCTAATACACGACGACCTATTGGCCACAGGCGGATCCGCTGCCGCTGCTGCAGAGCTTGTTAAAAGATGTGGTGGTAGTATAGCAGGATTTAATTTTTTAGTAAACCTTAGCTTTCTTAAAGGAGAAGAAAAGCTAAATGGATATGGTACGAATATTGTAAATTTGGTCTCCTATTAAGCATTAATTAATCATTAGATATATGAATTTTGAGCAGAACGAAAATCAGGGTATGATTGCGCAAATGGTCCGTGACTTTGCCGAAAAGGAAATCAAACCAAATATGAAGAGCTGGGATGACCATGAAATTTTTCCTGTGGAAACGATGAAAAAACTTGGTGAGCTTGGTTTACTCGGTATTTTTGTGCCAGAAGAATATGGCGGTTCTGGTTTCGGTTATGCTGAATATGCGACTGCGCTAATGGAGCTAGGCAAGGTTTGTGGTGGAATCGGTTTGAGTGTGGCAGCACATAATTCTCTATGTACAGGTCATATTTTTTACCATGGAAGTGAGGAGCAAAAAAGAAAGTATCTACCAAAGTTAGCCAGTGGCGAATGGATTGGTGCTTGGGGTCTAACAGAGGCAAATACAGGTTCTGATGCGATGCGTATGAAGACTACAGCAGTCAAAGACGGTGACCATTGGGTATTGAATGGAACCAAAAACTGGATTACACATGGTTTGTCCGGAGATGTGGCGGTTGTTTTGATAAGAACTGGTGATCTTTTAGATAGTAATGGTATCACTGCCTTTATCATTGAAAAAGGAACGCCTGGCTTTTCTGCTGTGCAAATAAAAGAGAAATTAGGAGTTCGTGCTAGTGAGACTGCTGAGCTTATTTTTGACAATGTGCGCATTCCTGAAGCAAATGTAATAGGTGAGGTGGGTGCAGGTTTTAAACAGGCGATGCAGATCCTAGATGGTGGTAGAGTTTCTATTGCCTCTCTAAGCTGCGGTGTCGCAAGAGGAGCGTATGAAGCTTCTGTTAAATATGCCAAAGAAAGAGAGCAGTTTGGTAAACCAATTGCTCATTTTCAAGCGATTGCATTTAAGCTAGCGGATATGGCTACCGAGGTTGAGGCTGCAGAACTCCTTACTTTTCAAGCAGCGTATCTCAAAGACAACAAGAAGCCTGTTACTAAAGCAGGGGCTTATGCAAAATATTATGCATCAGAGGTTGCTGTAAGGTGCGGTAATGAGGCCGTTCAGGTAATGGGTGGATATGGATATACAAAAGAATACCCAGCAGAGAAGTTTTTAAGAGACGCAAAACTCATGACAATTGGGGAAGGGACCTCTGAAATACAGAAAATTGTAATTTCTAGAGAAATTTTGAAATAATTTCTTGTAGGAACTAGAAAATACCGTATCTTTGCCCACCGATATCAATATAAATATCAAAGAATATGTTAATTATACCGATTA
>MDSY01081763.1_pt1 | contig 10742 bp, 7 predicted proteins | sample 811131 | NCBI WGS metagenome assembly MDSY01 (sample SAMN05326643, study PRJNA326480) | marine metagenome | isolation source: seawater | place: Atlantic Ocean: South West | collected 2010
ACTGCTTCTATCAGTCCCATACAGACGCGAGCGACGATCAATCCGAGCATTCCAGATAATGCGGCCCAAGGGGTGACGATAGTAAAAAAACGACCAAAGCAGGACTTCCATACCTAAGACTATTTTCCTGCCGAAACGATCGGTCAAAAATCCACCTATTACCTGCATAAGCAAACAACCTACATAGAAAGATGAAAGTACTGTGCCTTGGGTTTAAAGATCCCAGTTGCATTGTTCGGCCATTGTGAGTTTCGCGACCGAAATGTTAACTCTGTCGATATAGCAAATAAAAGTCGCAGCGAAACACATCAGTATGACTGTATACCGAACCTGCCAGTCCCATTTCTTTGTTTTGTTTTGCTTTGCGATGGCATTAAAACCTCTTTTTTATGACTCGACTTAGTGAACTCTCTGCAAGGAAACGCGCAGTTCCATGGAGGCTTTTAGCCTGAAATGACTAATGCGATATTCGGGACTAGCAGTTCAACAGTTCTACCAAATATCTATGTATGGTCTCCGTTTAAGCTCTCTAAGTAGACTTCCTGTTAAGCGTGCACAGGGCATTCTAAGGGGGTGGCTAATGGCTATTGAGCCTTCGTTTTCTCAATTTTTAACATTACCACGTGCGTTCTCTTTACTAGAACCTGAGGCCTTCGGTTTTTGGTTTCGAAATTAGTCTCAGTAAGATGTTGAATTTAGCTGCTGTGTCCTATATACATAATCATGTGTCTTAATAAGGAACAAACGAAGGTAAGAGAAACAAAGAATTAATAAATAAAAGGGGAATATGATGAAAATTAATTTTGTCAAAAAATCCGTAGTCGTATGGGTAATGGCGATGTTTAGCTTAGTGGCTATACCTCTTCAGTACGTTGCTGCTGCAGAAGAATCTGATGAAATCATCGAAGAAGTTCTGGTGACAGGTAGTTTTATTAAAAGGAAAAACCAATCTGATTTGGCCTCGCCTATTAATATTATTGGTCTAGAGGAAATTAATAGAACCGGGTTTTCTGATCTGGAGGACATAGCAGAGACTATGACCTACAACACTAGTTCCTTTGGCCGTTCTGATTTAGCAGGTGGATGTTGTGGAACATCGCGTTCTATCGACATCAGAGCGCTTGGAATCTCTTCGACGCTTGTTCTGCAAAACGGAAAACGCGTAGCTTCAAGCAGTTCGTATGATGGTTCTGACTTCACAAATATTAAATCTCTGATGCCAGTAATTGCTTTGCAAAGCATGGAAACATTACTTGACGGCGCGGCAGCTCTCTATGGTTCTGACGCGGTAGCGGGAGTGGTAAATCTTACGCCTCGTAAAGATTTTGAAGGTTTTGAGATGCGTATCGGCGGTAAAGATATAGATGCCTCAGGTCAGCATGAAGCTCAATTTATTGTAGGTGCACAGGGTGAGCGATACAAAGGCATTCTAGCTGTTGGATACGAGCATATCGATCATATGAGGAATGCTGATCGTCCTTTTACTTTGTTAAATAATACATCGAGCTATGGGTCGCCAGGTACACATATCCTTCAAGGTCGACCGTTTGCTGTTGGTGGAGGTGATTTATTAATCGACACTGTATCAGGCGGCTTAGTTAATTATTCGACGCTATACGATGCTAATGCCAGTGCGGCTGGTACGTTGCAAGTAGCCGATCCGTCTTGTTATCCAGCTTTAGTGCCCGCTTATGGAGCTGTTCCTGGTGGCGGACAACCTGGTGCCGATTTTCCACTAGGACTTTGTAAGTCAACTTATCAGCCGCATAACTCAATTACGCCGGAAGAGGATACATTTTTAGTCTATTCAGTATTTGATGTAGAAATTAACGACTATATGAATCTCGAGCTCGAATACAGCGGTTATAGAAGGCAAAGCCGTACCGAGTTTATCGGGAGTTTCCCGCAAACGAACGGTTCTCCAGTTGTTCCGGGTACTAATCCAAGAAATCCGTTTGGTGTGGACACCGAGTGGCGCGGACGATTTTTGGGCTTAGCGTATCCTCCAACAAGTGTTAAGAATGACGGCGATGCGCAGAGATTCGCGGCTACGTTAACGGGTGACTTGAACCAATTTATTAAAGCCGATTGGGCTGATTCCTGGACGTATTCGTTGTCTGCGCAATATTCAGATGACGCAAACGAGGGTGAAGCGCCTGATACTGACCTGATCTCCATACAGCATGCTTTGAATGGCTTTGGTGGTCCTGCATGTAATATCAGGTTTGACGGGCCAGCAGCGACAGAAACTGCGGGAAAGGGCGGATGTTACTACGTCAGCCCATTTGGTGCAGATCTCCTTAAAACCCCGGGTACGCGTGCAGATGGTTACGCGTCTGTGTTCCAAGTTGGATCTGACGGACAGGTTATATACCCTGACCAAGCAACAACTATGGACGTTCTAAACTATAGTGTTGCCGCTGAATCACTGCGCTTAAACGACGAGAGGACGCTGCAAGTTATTGAAGGACACGCTACCGGTGATGTCATGGAGTTAGGCGGCGGTATGATGGGCTTAGCAATCGGTTTTCAGCATCGAGACCACCATAGAGAGCTTATGGTCAGTAATTTCGGTCAAACCTATAGACAGGGTTTCTTATCTCCTTCGCTAGGCGGAGAAGGTGGAAGAAACGTATTGGGAATTTTCGCTGAGGCGAACATGCCGTTTACTGATCGGCTCGAAGTCAACGTGGCGGTACGCAGAGAAGAATACGAAAATTATGACTCGGTAGATCCAAAGTTTTCGGCCAAGTTTGGGCTGATGGATGGATTAACTTTGAGAGCTTCTTGGGGCACGTCATTCAGAGCTGCATCACTAGGGCAAGTTACGGGTAATGATGCTAACTCTCGAGTAGACCAGACCTATGACCCTCTGCATCCAGACGAGGACGCAAGTAAAGCAATCGGTACGTTCAGGACGATCCTGATTGCAAAGAATCCTGATCTGATGCCAGAGGAGTCAACCAATTACAACATTGGCATCAGCTGGCAGCCAGAGCAGTTTTCAGGCTTCCAAGCGGATATCGATTACTTCAATTATGAGTTTGAGAAGAAGGTTAGAGCAGAATCTGCGCAAGATGTTCTATCAAGTGATCCTTGTGGCCCGAACATCACAAGAGACACCACAAGTACTATTCCTAACGCTCAGAATCTTGATAAGTTCCCAAATTGTCCCTCTGTAGTTGGCCCTGTGACGATTGTGCAAATAGCTTATTTCAATACTGGTTCTACCGCGGTAAGTGGCATAGACGCTAACTTCAAATACGGTATGGACGTATTCGGTGGTGAATTCACTGCAAACTGGGTGAGCACTTATATGATGGAATATGACGTTCAAACTCTAGATGGCGGACCAATAACAGATGGCGCCGGATGGAGAAACTTTGGTCCTCGTATTCCAGTACCGGAATTACGTACAAACGTAATTTTGAACTTTATGAAGGGGGATCATAATTATAATCTGACCACTCGTCACGTTTCCTCATTAAAGGATGATATTGGTGGCCGGCCAGCAACATTAGGTGACATCGACTCAATGACTGAGATAGATGTTCAGTACTCCTATAATTTTGGAGAGAGAGCAGATTATACAATTTCGGTTGGCGCGCAAAACGTTACCGACGAAATGCCTCCGACCATTCCCTACGCATATCTAGCAAGGTTGCACAATCCCTTTGGACGGCAGATGTATGCGCGGTTTGGAATGAGCTTGGAATAAGCAATAGCAATGCAAGTCACTTATGGTTTCATTGGACCTTAGCCCGCGTAAGCGGGCTTTTTTTTAACGCGCTCTAGACACACTTTAATAGTTCAGGAAGAAGATTATGATCGATTTATAAAAAATTATAAGACGCCCTTCATGCAAAAAAGTCAAAATGGAACTACAAGAAGACAATCAAATCAAATGCAAATCATGCGGTTCAAGATATCCTGGGGCTAAGAATTCATATTATTTGATTGATGATAACTCTGTTAATGATGACCAGGTAAAGATGATGAAGTGGTGGAATGATCTATGTATGCAGTGGTATACAGAATTCGATAAAACCCTTACATCAAAAAAACTGGAAAGTATTTTACCAGAGCTTGAAGAATCGTTTTTTGTAGAGGATCATCTAATATTTAATTTAGATTTAAATAACATAAAGGATAAATCTATTTTAGATATTGGTTGTGGTTGGGGTGCTGCAGATTGCATTATGAGAAAATATGGTGCAAATGTCTATTCGATAGATGTTTCGGGAGAGAGAGCTGCATCAACCGGTTTCAAGCACTCTTTAATAAAAGAAAGTTTTGGAGTTGCTGCTCAAGCAAATGCTGAGAATATTCCTTTTGCAGACAATACTCATGATATTGTTTATTCTAATGGTGATTGGATGCATTCAGAATCGTATGTAAATATTGCAGAAGAAGCATTTAGGGTTCTTAAGCTAGGTGGAAGATTGGTGATTATGTTAGATGCAAAATATTCATCTCAGTATTTTATTCATCTCTTGTATGACGGAATCCTTAAAGGTTATTTGTGGAGATATGGGAAAAGTATTGGTCAGGAGCTGCTACCGAAGGAAAGCCAAGGCACGATAGCGTAAGAAACCCTTTTACGGCAGCATTTTCGTACTCTGAGGCAAATAAACCATTATCATCTTTTACTGATATTCATATAAAAAAGGTTGGAGCTACACTCAATGAGGTGCCATTTTTTGGAAGAAGGCTTAAAAAGTTTTTTATGAAATTTAGAACAACAAAGCTATATAAAGATGCTGGTATTATGAGAGTTGGAGCACCGATTTATGCTGGATACCTTCCAATTGAAAAGAAAGTAGAAAAATATATCGGATGGAACTTAGATATAACAGGAGTAAAACCAATAGAATAGAATTCTTTTAACCCCGTCCTCTCCCACCTGACCCGAATAATTTGCTACACCATAACAATAACAAGCCACATCAATTCAAAGTGGAGCAATTACATCCAAACAGACAAACCAAGTATAAGCTTCGCCTTTGTTAGGTTAGTGCGCTGTTAGCGGTTTGACAAGTGACAACACTCAGTTAGCAGAACGTCACGCCGATTTGCGATAAATGGGGCTTATACTATCTTATTACATTGGCTAGGAGAGATAAGCATAACAGCAACTGCTCACGTAGCTTTAGTGGTAGATAACACCGGAACACAAAAATAGCGCAGCACACCACCTCAGTCCTTCCTTACGGACAAAAAACAATCTATGGCGGCAGTGAGTGCTCAAAATATAATCGGTTAGCATGACGGTGTTTGTCTCAATATTTTAATTAGGTTCGGTTTGATCCAAATACTCGCTCAATCCGTATCCAACTAACTCGTCATCTAGTCGATATTCGGTCATGCCTTCACCAATTCGAGTATTGGCTCCAGACCGTCGGTTTCTGAGAGGTATATAGGATATTACTTTTCCGGAAAGGCGCCGAATCTGGCCATTCTCTAGCTGCATTTCAGCCTCTAAACTTTTGTGAAACCCAGAATCGCTATCAAATTCGGTTTTGATAGATGCTGATTCTATTTTCTCTAGCGATTGCCCTTTTTGAAACAATCCTCGGCCTTTTCCGTCTCCATTTGTAGTGATGATCAGTCCAAGATCATTGCCAAAGTTGCAGGTGATCCAACGGTAGGATGGGGTGGACTGCCAGAACCTTGGTCCCCAACTGTGGTCTCTCAGACCCCAACCTGAAAACTCCAATGCATCACCAGCAAGCTTAAGCTTTCCAGATACCCTCATATGTTGCTCGGTATGCGATCTCGCAAATTCGTTGCCATCTCCAGGCTCTCCAACGTGACCGTATAATGGTCCTACTGCAGTATGCAAAAGATCAATTTCTATTGCTTGGCTTGGGTTGTTTTTGAATGCGTTGCTTGGGTTTTCCATATCCCTTGGTTCTTTTAGAAACAGCGCCTGGCCATCGTATCGAGTGACGATTTTATCCGTTGGCTCAACAATTTCAACATCCAAACCGCCAGCCTGCCAGCGATCGTTATTACTAATTTTTGGTTTTGCGTAAGTAAAGTAGGCGGACCCATCTGGATTCCAGATAATTATGGTCATCTCGGCGTATCCTTCATTTGCTCTATTGCCTATTCGCAGAAAGCCGCCCCTTCGCTGATTTGGATCAAAAAAGTTAAAATATACAGACTCGTTAAAATTTTTTTCTGGACCTACCGGGTGAGTGTAGTCGTCCTTGGGGGTTAGGTTTCCGATGATCTTTGCCACTAAGTTGCTCCGTTTTTCCGATGACTGTATGTTTTTTTGACTGGGACTTCTTATTCTTAAAAAAGGTGTTGAGCAGTTTTAATTACCCGTTGATTTGCGCTAAATAACTTCATCGAATAACAATCTATATTCTATAAATCAAGTGTCGCGATGAGATCTAGCGACTAAAAAATGTTCCAGCTTAAATATTTGATCGTCAGGAAGTGCTCTTCCAATAGGGGCAAAGTACTGAGCATTAAGATCCTCCAAAGTCACGTTGTCCTCTACGGAATAACCATTTTGCGCGAGTAAGTTTTCTATTTCTTCAGTACTGTAAAAAGACACCCAAGGCTCTCCTACTTTTGCAGATAAATCTGTTATAAATTTGGCGCGTTTTGCAGCCTTTGGATAACCCTTGCCAAAGCAGGCCTGAGGATTTTTATGGAGAAGCTCATTAACATAAGATATAAAAAAAAGTGAACCGATTTTTTTTGTGAGTAAAGCCATTTCCTCGATCGTTGAACTGACCGCCTCTTTTGTAACGTACTGCGAGACGCCCTCTAGGGTGAAGATAGTGTACTTACTTTGATCGAAACCAGCATCCGTAAGTCGCTTTGACAACGATTGATGAGTGAAGTCAACGGTCACATAAGTGACGTTTCCTGAATTAGGCAAATCATTAGGCAGTTTAGAGCGTTTTCTATTTTGCACTTCAGGCTGATCCACTTCAAAAATTTTAAGGGAAGTGGGCAGCTCAAGCCGATGTGCCCGCGAATCATATCCTGCCCCCAGAATGACGTATTGCTCAGCCCCACTAGCCGCGTTTTTTTCAATCAGATCGTCGATGAAAAGCGTGCGCGACATTAAATGTTCGTGAAAACCGGGGGCTAACTTTTGCGTCAGCCAGACGTTAAGCTTATGGCCCATCATCTTAATAAGTGCAGCACCGATTACAAAGCTCTCGGCGTAAGGGTCGTTTATGAGGCGTTCGCCAGATTTGGCGATCGTTTCTATTAAACGTTGTTTAGCTATGCCCTGGGCAGTACCATCTTTTAAAAAAATAGAGTTATTCACCATTACTCCAGATTCAGTAGTTCTGTTTTCTCTAAGTCGCTAGCATCAAATAATACTCCAGATGAACCTAATCGCCAAAAATGGGGCTATTTCGAGTAAGAAGAGAATCTTAGATGAAAAATTGGTTCTGGCAGAGAAGAAGTTAAAACCACATCTACCTGCGGTGATTCAACTTTTAGATCGATGGTGGCTTTTCAAGCAATCGAGATTTACTGTAGGTGCAAAATATCGACGGAGGTCAATATCATGGTCTATTTTATTTGCCTAAACGCAGAAATACAGCCTACAAGAGACGAAGGAGGTTAAGTGCTGTGCCTCTTTTATCAATAGATAAACATCGCAAAACCGGTGCCAAGCCTATGCTGTTTAGTTGTGTCAGCGCCGGAGAAGCGTTTCGTTCTCTATTTAGAAAAGCGCTGCAGCGCATTAAGACAATTCAACTGCAAGCGTTCGTGCTGCTTTTCTTTGGTTGTTCCGAAAAGTCTGATTTTACTTCTTCGTTGGAGTGTAAGTTTCAGGCTAAAGATTTGGCAAGCTTTGTTGAAATCCCTGCTGGGCTCATTTCGGATCGGTTGGGAAATTCGTTAGAGGTACCTAAATTCTTATTACAAAAAACTGAAGTAACCAATGCGCAGTTCTCGATTTTTGTTTCTGAGACTGGCTACGTTACCGAAGCTGAGACGGATGCAGTAAAAAGTGATGCGAGTTCGGGCTCAGCTTTGTTCCTACTGCCTGAGTCTGAAGAAAAAAATAGCTCTGGGCGACCCGCAGGAAGAGGTGTTTGGACGTTGTCTACGGACGCTACTTGGCGCTCGCCATACGGCCCGAATTCAACTCTAGAGGGCCTAAAGCATCACCCAGTAGTCCACGTTACATTTAGCGATGCCCTAGCTTACGCCGAGTGGGCAGGAGGGCGTCTGCCAACAGAAATGGAATGGGAGTACGCGGCCAATCTAGGTTTACCGTATCCCAACGATCAGGATTCAGGGGCTTATGACGAGATTGGTAGGCCGATAGCTAACACTTGGCAAGGTATATTTCCGATTTTTAATACGTTAGATGATCGATTTATGGAAACTTCGCCGGTCGGTTGTTTTCCTATGGATCGAAACGGGGCTTTTGATCTTATTGGTAACGTATGGGAATGGACGAGTACGGCGACAGACTCTAAGACGCGGGTCATAAAAGGCGGATCTTTTCTTTGCGCGAACAACTTTTGTAAAAGATATAAACCGATAGCGAGACAGTTTCATGAGTCCGATTTTTCAACAAACCATATAGGGTTTAGATTAGTTAAGACTATTACTGATCATAAAACCCAATAAATTCGAGTTCTGAGATTGATTCACAGGATGATTTGTTCTTTCGTTTGAAAGTTTTCTCTGGCTAGATAAAGGTAAATTTACCGAGGAAAATATCCAATGGCCTCAGCGTCAGCAAAACTTTCCTCAAACAAGTAGTTTGATAAAAAGCAAAATATTGAGATGACATTAAAAAAGATATCAACAAGGTAGAAAGAGTTACCCTGATTTATACACGAAAGTAATAATCAACTTTAAAACCCTTTTGCTTATTGGGGTTTGAGTCATATCGACCATTGGGTGGGGATAAGTGTCTGTTTCAGTCAACATTCTGTCGTTTTACTTAACGCTGCCGGCCAAGGCCCGTCAGCGTTAAGAAAACCCATCAAGTGGTGTTAGACGTTACTAACAATTTTTGTTTGGGCGGCTGTGTATTCTCGGCTAAGTCTCTCTACTAAATCCCCAGCTGAGACAATAGCGGTCACAGCGCCAATGCCTTGACCACAGCCCCAAATATCTTTCCAAGCTTTAGCCTCCGCATTGCCTCCAGAGCCGAAGTTCATTTGTGAAGCATCGCTGGTGGGTAAGTTTTGTGGGTCGAGGCCATTTGCTTCAATTGATGGCGCTAAGTAGTTTCCGTGGACTCCTGTAAAGAGGTTGGTGTAAACAATGTCGCTAGCTGCATAGTCCACCAGAGCCTGTTTGTAGGCGAGGTCTGCGTTGGCTTCTTTTGTCGCGATAAACGCAGAACCAATGTAGGCCAAGTCCGCGCCCATGGCCTGTGCTGCTAGCACCGCATTTCCATTGGCAATGGAGCCTGATAACAACAAGGGTCCGTCAAACCACTCGCGAATTTCTTGAATGAGAGCGAAGGGGGACAAAGCACCCGCGTGTCCGCCGGCGCCTGCCGCAACCGCAATTAGGCCATCGGCGCCTTTCTCGATGGCTTTTTTGGCGAATTTATTATTGATAATATCATGCAGTACAATGCCGCCCCAAGAATGAACTTGCTCATTGATCTCTACCTTTGCACCCAATGACGTAATAACAATCGGTACCTGGTATTTTTCGCAAAGGTCCATATCTTGGTCGAGTCGGTCGTTCGAGCGATGCACGATCTGGTTTACCGCAAATGGAGCTGATGGATTATCAGGGTTGGCTTCGTCATAGGCTTTAAGTTCGCTGGTGATGCGTTCTAGCCACTCGTCTAAAACCTCTATTGGGCGGGCGTTTAGGGAGGGAAACGAACCGACGATACCGGCTTTGCATTGAGCAATTACCAAATCTGGATTAGAGATAATGAAGAGTGGTGCCGCTACTACTGGAATGCGCAACTTTCCTACCATGATGTTTGGGGTTGTCATATAAAAACCTGTGGATTAGTGATTAATATGCATATTGTTTCATAAGGAGTTTTATATGCAACTATTTGCATAAAAATTTGTGCAATAATTCTTGCTGCCGTTACACTAAAAATTCATTGACCATCGTTTTCAAGGCTTTTCATGTCCTTACCTCATGCAATATTAACGGCGCTGCTGGATGAAGATTTGACAGGCTATGCATTGGCAAAGCAGTTTGACGTGTCACTCGGTTTCTTCTGGCAGGCCTCTCATCAACAAATCTATCGAGAACTAAAAGGTTTGCATTCGATGGGGGGGGTGAATGTGTTGGAAGTGCCCCAGCATGGCAAACCCGATAAGCGAGTTTATTCGTTAACGAACCAGGGCCGGCAGATGCTTGATTCTTGGATAACGCAGTCTACTCGACACAGGGGCGCCAAGGATGAACTTTTCATAAAGCTGTTTAATGTTGGCTCGGTACCGATCGAACAAGTTACCGAGGCTGTCAAGCAGCGCCAGATCGAGCATGTCCGCAGGTTAGAATTGTATCGTAAAATTGAGGCGCGCAATTATGCCTCTCCATCGACTCTGCCGGATCGTAAAAAAGGCGTGTATTTGTCGCTGCTAGCGGGTATTCGTCAAGAACAAACGGCCGTGACCTGGTGTGATGACGCTTTGAATTTGCTGGCTACTGTCAAGCCCTAAGATTCTGCTAGTTTGTTCGCCGCGCCCGCAACTTTACAGCGCTTTCACGGTCTCATTTGCACCAAGTCTTTTGTTGCTAATGTTGTCTGTTCTCCA
>MDSY01115222.1_pt1 | contig 10742 bp, 10 predicted proteins | sample 811131 | NCBI WGS metagenome assembly MDSY01 (sample SAMN05326643, study PRJNA326480) | marine metagenome | isolation source: seawater | place: Atlantic Ocean: South West | collected 2010
GGCTAAATACTACTAATTATGCCAGAAGGACCTGAGGTTAAAATAGTAGCTGATTATCTAAATATTCATTTAAAAAATAAAGAAATCCTCTCATTTGAGTATTGCTCTAAGCCATACAAAATCAAGTATGGAGATATTATTCAAAAATTAAATTTGCATACTCCATTTGCCTTTAAAGAGGTGTTTTGTATTGGTAAAACAAGCTTTATTAAATTAAATAATAACACCTTTTTCTCATTCCATTTAGGCATGACGGGTAACTGGACGCAAGTGAAAGAAAAACATACACATCTTAGCATTAAGACAAAAGATAACACAACTATTTATTTTAATGATACTAGAAGATTTGGAAATATTAAAATATTACAAAAAAGTGAATTAGAATCTAATTACTATAAACAAAGAGACTTGTTAAACTACAACACTTCTATTAAAGAGAATACTGATTTCTTAATTAATAATGTTAATTCTAATATTGAAATTTGCAAAATACTATTAAATCAAAAGTATTTCTGTGGCGTTGGAAATTATTTAAAATCTGAAATTTTATATATGGCAAAAATCCATCCTCATAAAAAATGGAAAGATTTAAGTAGAGAAGAAATTAAAAAGATTTGCCAGTACACAAAGTCAATAATTATTGAGGCGTATAAGCATGGTGGCGCTGAACTAAGAGATTTTAAAAATCCAGATAAAGATTCTAAACTACAGCTTCAAGCATATGGAAGAGAAAAAGATATTAAAGGAAATAATTTAAAAAATGCAATAACTAAAGACAAGAGAAGAACTTATTGGTGTCCAATAAACCAAAAGCTATAATATAATATTATATTAATCCTAAGGCTATACTTCCAGACATTATCAACATTAAAAATGCTGGAAGAGATTTTAATAAAGGATCTTTAACTTTAATATGCATTAAGATTGCCCCTAACATCACAAGACTGAGTAGAGATAAGCCTATATCTTCAATTTGTTGGTTTTCAAAAACAAAAACAGTCAACAAAAGCAAGCAAGCTAAACCAACTTTAAAAGCACCAATTACATACATAAACCAGTCAGGAAGGCCATAATGCGTAAACTCTTCTTTCATATTACCTGCATCTCCTCCTCTATAAGAAGTTGACTTGTTATATCTAAAAGCCCAAACATTAATAAGCCCTAATGCTATTACTAATTTTACAATACTTGTTATTTCCATAATTTTTTTTAATATTTATTTTTCAAATATAATACTTTAATCTAAATTAAATTTTGCTTGTTTCTCTCCATTTTCGGTAATTTGAAATAAAAAACCTCGAGATTTTAAGAGCACCTCTCTTCCCATAATATCAAATGATTTAATAATCTTTTTTTTTAAAGGTAATTGATTCTCTAACGAACTAACAGTTATATTAACTTGTGAAGTAAAAATATCAACAAGACATCCATTATTATTATAGCAAGACAAACTCACATTATATATTCCGCTTGTAGCATAAGTATGAACCGGATTAAAATCTAAAGACTGACTACCATCACCAAAATCCCATGCACAAGATTCATAATTAGACGAAAGATTATTAAAAATAATAGAATTATTATTTATAGTGTAATCAAAACTAGATTGAAAGATATTCCAAACAAACATGCTGTCTAAAACTGTAGCGCTAGCTACTTGCTGTAGAAAAAGCGCCTCAGTTGAACTTATTGAGCTAGGCTTATACGTAGAATTTACACTGCTTTTTTTAAAAATTGTAGAGTGAAATGTACAAGCAGCTAAATAAGATCCATAAATACTTGGGTGACTAAAATCTGGACTATACAAATCTATATTACTATCCAATGCAATAGCGTTTTTAAAAGACACACCAACAGGAGAAACACTAGCGCTGTTATCATAACCCATATATAAATAACTCTCTCTCAACCGCTGCTGCATACCAAGATAAGTACAAACAGGAGGGTAATTAATACAATTAATTTGGTCTCCATATTTTCTTCCCCATGTCATATAAAAAATAGGCTCTGTACATAAATAATTTAATTCAATTTGATTTATCAACTGTTCGGCATATGGATAAACATTAGCTAAAACATAATTTGGACTTAATGAAGGATTCTGACTTTGATCTTGTAAAATAACGTAATCCCAATTTTGCTGATTAATTTTATTAAGCGTAGTTTGATTTTGAGAATGCCCATATAAAGAAGCTCCTCCTGGTGTGCTTTGATCAAAAGCTAAAGAATCTCCAAAAGAACTAGCAATATTAGATACCATTAAAGGAAGGTTGTTATAATAAGTATAACTATTACCAATAAAAAGAGCATTATAAGATTGACTAAAAGAATAAAAAGGAATTAAAAAAGATAAAATAATAATTCTCATATCTAAAGTCTTAACTGAAGCATAATGTTAGCAAAAATTAATGAAGTATTATTAATGTCTTTTTGGTCAGAAATAGATGTAGTTATTTTAAAATCATTCTCTAAAAAGTACTTAGAAACCCCAAATGAAGCAGCTGTTATTGGATTAATAATAGAGTTTGAGTTTAAATCATACTCTGGTGTAACTTCAGAGAAACTCAAATCAATGCCAATACCATTATTCAAAACATAGCCCAGATTAAAATTTATAGCTGAACCAAGTGCGAGAAATTCACTAATCTGGGAAGGCTGTAATAATGAAATTGCTAATGGATCAGTATAAATTTGCTGCAATGATAATGCGCTTGCATTGGCATATTCTGCCAAAAAAGAAAACCCTTTAAATTTAAATAAAAAATCGCAATATACTTGCATATAGTCTGGAAGCTGTAAATCACCATTAATATTATAAAGCATAAAATCACCATGACCCTCGCCAACACTATTTGAAACGCCATCATTATAACTTGCTGATATACCAAAAACAAATTTTGGTGATATCTCTTTTTTGATATCTGCAACCTGCAAATTATTTCCATCAGAAAAATATCCCAAAGGATAAATATCAACTCTACCAAAGTATTTAAAACCCCCATAGTCCATATCTCTAGAATCTGTACCAAATGAACTTCTTCCATCTCCAGATGTTATCCCAAAACTTGGATTTATATTAAAATTATTTGATGAGAAATTTAAATCCATAAACAAACCAAATTCTCTACCTGAATTACTAAAATTTTGACTCAATACACTTCGCTCCTCAAACTGCAGGTTACCTTCTGTAAAAGCCATTTCTCTATTATTACCATTAATTAATTTTTGACCAAAAGAAAAATTAATATTATTACTTACATGATATGAAGCCCAAGCATCCAATAAAGGGGAAGAATTACTAAAATCTGCAAGCATTAAAAAGGAGACTTTCTCTTTTTTTGAAAAACCTGAAAAACTAAAAAAAGTATGCTTAGAATTAAAGAAATAGTCAACATTATCATTGCTTTGAAATTCTATTTGTGCTGACTGAATAGAAAAGTTAGGTTGAATCATACCGCTTAATTTAAAGAAATAATTATCTCCTGACTCAAAAACTAGTCCATTTCCAAGAGTAAATTCTGCAGATGTTGAGCTTGAATATTCTTGACTAAAGCTTTTAAAAGACAGACTAATTAGCAACAAAAATAATGGTAATTTTTTCATAATTTATAATTTTGTGTTTAACCTATATACAGGAAGTTCAGCACCTTTACTTGTTGGAATAATACTATAACTAACAAAACTATTGGGCGCTTCGGGCTCTAAAACTTCAATAGCAAGATTAGATTTTCGCTGATTCATATTAACAACTAACCAATTATTATCAATGAAATGGCTTATAACTTCTGTTTGTGCTTTTACTTTTTGCATATAAACTCCCTCATATTTTAGAGACTGCTTAATATAATCCTTAACAATGTAACGTTCAACTTTAACTTGTTGAGAAACCTGTACACTGTCCATCTCTATTCCAAGAAATTTTAATTTTTCAATCACTTTATATTGACTTTTATTAATTAGATAAGCTAAAGGTCTATTTCTAAAACTTACAATACTTGCATCAAATTTATCATGAACTACTGCTTTAAAAGTAACTTCTTCAGATTTATCTAAGTCAATTATTTGTATATTTTTTTCATAAACCTTAGACAAACTCTCAGTCACAGCAACAGATTTATCGTCATTTGCTTTATTTATTGTTTCTTTAATTTGACTAGTGTTATTGAAAGCTGTTTGTAAATAAGAAAGAGCAACAATAAAAGTGCTATTTACTCGTCTTTTAAAAGAGGTTTTTCCAATTCCAACGCCTCGAACCTCAATTAAAGATGAAATAGAATTAGTCAAAGCAAATGAAGTGCAACTTGATCTTGCACTATTTGAACCCTGATTGAAATGTATACTTCCTTTATATTTTCGCGTAGAAATATAATCGTGATGCTTTAAATCATTTAAATCTAATACTTTTCGAGCCTCATTTACAAATTTATTATTCGTGTAATTTCTCAAATTTTGAGGTACATTTAAATTTCCTGAATACAAAAACATAACATCATAGATGTTAGATATTCCATAGGAACCAAGCTTTGCAAAATCTTTTCTAAATGGAGTATATTCATGAAAATCTACACTAACCTCAGCACCAAAATCACTAAAAGCACTTTTTAGACATATACTTTCTTTGGCAACTAGCTTTGTGTGGTCTCTATTTAGATCTAAACCGTTGGCAGCATATCTATCATTTTTCTCATATCCATCAATATTTGCCATAGGGATAATTGCTAAAGTAATTCTCTCAAACAAATACTTATAATCATCGTCTATTAAAAGCTGATTAATTAAATAAAGAATGCCCTCAGTACTGGCTGGCTCATTGCCATGTAAACCTGCTTGAAACCAAACTTTTATTTTTTCTTCATCATTGTTTTTATTAAAAACCAATAATGGAATTTTTTTTCCTTTTTGACTCTCTCCAACAAATGTTAAACTAACAAGATCTTCATTTTCAGAAACATACTTATTTAAAAAGGTCATCATCTCATCATATTTAGTAAATCCCTTCTTCTTACTAAAAGCAGGTGTATTAATTTCAATATTAGGATCTGAAAAAAACTTCTTTGTAATTTTCTTAGATTGGGGGTTGGGTTGTGAAAACAACATACAAGGAAAAAGCAAACTAAAAAGAATTATTTTCAATTTCATAACTAAAAATTAATTGAGGTAATTAAACGCAATAATAACTCACTTCCTTTTAGTCCAATATTTTGATAAGGCTCATCAATATTACCAGTCTGTCGAGCATAAGTAGAATTGTCATTGACATTAACATAAGTAATTGAAGCTTGAATTTTAAAACCATAATTGCGAGCAAAATACTTACTACATCCAACTGTATAATAATTTGGTCTATTATAAAAAGTTCCATTATTTAAAAATGAAAACTCATCACTTTCAATATGAGTATATCTTAAATCCAAAGAAAAGAGATTTTTAAAAAGATAGCCCATTTGCAAATTATACGCACCCCCTAGCATCATTCTACCATTAACATAATTTTTAATATTTTGTTCCCCATTAGCTAAAAAAGAACTTGAAGAAGAACCATCATTTCTTAATCTTTGTGTTATATCATCTGGCACTACAGAAGATGTAAATTGGTATTCTCCTAAAACTGAAAAACCTCTAAGCTTTAGCATAAAGTCTACACCCATTTTAATATAATCGGGAAGAGATTCATTTCCTGAAGCATCTAAATAAATTATCTGTCCACTACCTCGACCTCTTCTGCTTGTTATTCCTTTATTTAAACTATAATTTAATCCAAGTACTAACTTTAATGAGTTTTCTCTCATTATATCAGTTTGTCTGAACTGCCCCATGTTGGTAAAAAAACCAAAAGGCAAATAATCAATTCTTCCTCCGTATTTAAAACCACCATGATCTTTTGTGAAATTATTCATTCCATCTCCAGTAGTTAATTCAAAATAATTTTTAAGATAACTACCATTTTTAAATCTAATATCTCTTTGAAGAAAAAAACCAAAATCTCTAATGCTAGCAAATGCAGATGTCAATCTACTTCTTTCAACAAGCTGAAGAGATGCTGAGCTCATTGTAAGCTCCCTATTGTCAGAACGTTGAGATCTTTGTCCAAAAGTTAATTTGGTTCTTTTATTAAAACCATATGTTACAAAAGCATCATTTAAAAAACTTTCACTTTCATCTCCAGTTTCAGAGACACCGCTAAGATCAAATTGCAGACGATAACTAATTTTATTAATTGGACTATTTCCAGTAAACCTAAGTCTTAATCGACGTGTTCTAAATCTATTATCATTATAATTTTCAGATAAATAGTCATTAAAAATAAATTTAGATTCTATAAAAGGTTGTACGTAACCACTTAACTTAAAACTATAATTATCATCACCTACAAATTCTAAGCCCTCTCCAAAATTATATTTATTTAACTCTGGATTCTGAGCAAGAAGATTTAGGTTAGTTACACAAAAAATTAAAACTAAAAGGAATTTATTATTCATAATTCTACTACTCAAAACTTCCCTTAATAATAGATGATTTATTTTTAAACATAAAACATCCATTTGAAATCACTGTATCTATATTCATACCAGAGTCAAAGAAACAAAGATCAGCATCATAATTTACTTTTGCATGTCCTTTAAATTGTAAACCTAAATTTTTAGCAGGGTTTGAAGTAATTAATTTAATTGCCTGCTGAATAGGAAGACCTCCTTTTTGTATAAGCTGAATAACTTCAGATAGATTTTTATCAAATGGAGCTCTTCGAAAACCTATTAGATTATTATGCTCATCTAACTTATCTAGTCCTGCATTTCCATCACTACTAAAAGTTATATTTTCTATTGAAACCTTGTTATCAAGAGCGTATAAAACAGACTTGTAGGGGTCAGTGTATCTAGAAGCACCTGTTGTAATATCAATCATACCTCCAATTTTAGCAAATTGTATTGCTTGATCAAATAGCTCTTTTGTTCTAGCAACATGAGTAGGTGAGATATGTTCTATTGGAAATTCATAATTCTCAACTAGTTCAAATAACATATCCATTTTAGATGACAATGCTCCAAGATGAATATGTAAAACACCTTTTTTTCCAGACAACATTCCTCCAACTCTTACATTTCTAAGTAAACGCAATAACTCTAAAGTTGTAGGATAAGAAGATCTAATATCAGAAACTGCAATTTTACATCCAATTATATTATTTATATATATCATATCCTCCTGTAAAGAGTTCATCAAATAAACTTTATCTAAACCGTAATAACCAGTATACATATATGCTGAAATACCTTCCTGATTCAAAGCTTGTGTTTTGCTATATAGTGTTTTAATACTTCTAGTCGAGCCATCAGTACCAAGCAGACCTACAACTGTTGTTGTTCCACATTTAATCAGTTCACTTATCTGAACTTCAGGAGTCATAGATGCAAATCCATGTTTACCACCAGCACCAATAACATGAAGATGTTGATCAATAAATCCAGGTGTTGTGATTGCTCCTTTTGCATCCCAACATTTAAATACGGAGTTATCTTCTATTTTATCTTCAACAGCTACAATCTTACCATTTGCAATTAAGATATCTTTTAGGCCTAATTTTTCAGGACTATATAGATTTGTATTTTTAATTAATAACATATAAAGTGATTTAAATAAAATGATAAATTATCATTACTAACAATCCAACTAACATTGGAATAATATTTCTTTTTACTATTTGCATTGTAGATACCTGTGCAATTTCTGCTGTTGCAATTAATACTCCAGAAACTGGCGAAACAGTTCTTCCCATTGATGCTGCTAAATTCATTGGTAATATAAACTCTAAAGCCTCTAAATTAAATCTCTGAGTAATTTCAGGGGCTAAAGGGCCAAAAGAGAAAAAAGCTGCATTTCCACTTCCCATTACCATAGCTGAAAGAAATATCAAAAAAACCATAACAACTCCGATACCTAATGCAACTAATCCTAAATTTTCAGAAATATAAATCAAGGCATTAATAAAATTTAATGACAGAAGCCCTGATGCAAATATATCTGCAACAATAATTAAAGTTACTACAGTCTTAAAAATATTACCCATCCCTGACCAAAAAAAATTAAGAGATTTAAGAACATTCTTAAGATTTTTTTTGTTTATCAACTCAAATATTAAAGCAATAAAAACACTAATAAACATAGCAGTAGATGTGTCTAAGATAATAGAGGAATTCATAATTTTAGAAAAGAAAACCAATAAGAAAATAGGAAGAATTGGAATCAAAGCATATATAGCTGGAGCTTTGTTTTCTAAAATAGAATTACTAATAGTTATATCTTTCTCTTTCTGCTTAGAATCAAAATACTTATTAGTGAAGTAATAAACGATTATAAAAACTAATGTAATTGGTAGAGCTAATTGAATTTGTTCAGAAAAGTATGTAATGATCATTTCTGAATCTCCATAAGCAAATTCTGACGCTTTATTTGACATTGCAGAAGCGGGTCCCATCCCAAGTGCTGTACAAGCAGTTATAACAGAAACAGCTGATAATCTACTAACTCCAAGATTCACTAAAACCGGAAAAACTGATGCCATTAATAAAAGACCTAGTCCTGCTGCTGAAGGAATACAAATAAAAAGTATCTGTCCAATAGGTATAACAAGTACAGCAGCAATATGAGGATGTTGTTTAAAAATATTTAGGGGGCGAGTAACTAGATTGACCAAAGAAGAAGAAGCTCCAATAGAATTTATATATGATACGAAACCACCTATTGTCATAATTAGCAAACAAACTTTAGCATGTTTAATTTGAAATAGAAATCCAATATATTTAAAAAAATCTAAAATATTATTAAAAGTATTTGATTCTCCAGAGGTAGATTTAAAACCTATCTTTAGTTTATTCTCTAAACTCTCTAATTTCAAAAGGCTATCTATATCGTAGTTTAAAAACCAAGAGATTAACATCATTATTAATCCGGAAAATAATAAAACAGCATGTGGGTTGTATTTTTTGAGCAATAATCTAACTACAGCTATAATAAATAAAAAAGCTATAATTGGTCCAGTAAAATTCATTATAAATCTAAGAATGAAGAACCGTTAATTTTAGTTCCTGGTGAAAAAGACCCATTAGATGATGAGTTATGTTGAACAAAATCTCCGCAAATATCAGGTATTCTAGTATATGATTCATCAGGATTATTAGACAAAGCCTCTACATCAAAAACAATAAGAGTATTACCAATATCATCCTTAATAGTTAAAGTGTCAGATGAATTATTTAAATTTAAAACAGCAGCAGATGCAACATGAACTATAGCATCACCAAAAGAGCCTGTAGGATTTCCTCCTCCAAAAACAATATAAGCACTATTAGAATTTAAAATAGTTCCTTGTGGGACAATATGATTTGGCATTCCTTGACTTAAATTAGTTGCATCATAAAATTCATAACCACTAATATCAATACTTTGATTTGACACATTAACAATCTCAACAAACTCATCATTATTTGCATCTCTAATACCATCACCGTTTGCATCACCAGCACTACCTGAAGGGGGATCATATAAAACCTCATTAAGAATTAGATTTTGATATTTACAACAGCCATTGTCAGAATTTGCATCAGAGTTATAATTTACAGCATTAGCATCAGTGCAGCCTAAAACCGTATTAGCAGGAGGAGATACTATTGGCTCTACATCCTCGGTTTTGCATGAAAAAGAAAAAATAATTATAATTAAAACTAAGTATTGATTTCTCATAATATATTTTAAAGTTTAATGAATTTTTGTTGAATTTTATTTTCTTGAATCGATAAACTAATAAAATAAACACCTTTTAATAATCTACTTATATTTAATTTATTGTTATCAAATACAAAATCATTAAGCTGCTGTCCTAAAGCATTATATATTTTTAGATCATAATTTGTTATATCTCCGTCAATAATTATATAATCTCTACAAGGATTAGGATAGATCGCAAGAACTGTACTTTGTTTATGATCTGTATAATTAATTGTATTACAAAATGGATACGGACATGAAGAGGTCTGAGTAGTTACAGATCCACTAGTACATCCAATTGATCCTAAAACCCAATTTCCACCAGAAAAAGACACACTTCCAGATGGGTCTTTATAGGCCCATGAATCAAGATATTCCCATGCAGTACCAGTTCCATCAACATTAACATCGCCAAATGTTTCTATAATTATACCATCAAAAAATAACTCAATAGCATCATTCCCATTTTGGGAAATAGCATTTGAAGCATTTAAAACATGATCAAAATCTAAAAAACAAACATCAAAATAATTAGATAAGGCTGAACTATCTCTAGCAAGTAAAATATGATCTCCAGCACTTACTGACATTACAGGAAATGTATATTCTTGACCATCACCTCCACTTGCATTATTAGCAACACCAATTCCACAAATACTTAAATCTGGAATATTAGCATTAGCTACAAGGTGTATTGCTTTTCCTGTATATCCTGCAGATATTAAATCAAAATCAATAATTCCTTGTAATGATAAATCATTAGATTGACTAAAAGTTAATGATGATGTAAATAAAGCAATTATGATTGAGAATATTTTTTTCATTTCTTTAAAATTTTATTGTAAAATAATTTTTTTATTAATAGTTCCTGAGTTATCAGTTATTTCTAAGAAATAAATTCCTTTTGAGTTATCTCCAATACTGATTTGTTTGGTGTACTCTCCAACAAAATGCTCCAGAGATTCTGTATATACCAC
>MDSY01035623.1_pt1 | contig 10740 bp, 8 predicted proteins | sample 811131 | NCBI WGS metagenome assembly MDSY01 (sample SAMN05326643, study PRJNA326480) | marine metagenome | isolation source: seawater | place: Atlantic Ocean: South West | collected 2010
TTAGTTCGATCAAGTTACATCGCTGGCTTTCGTATGTACATTTTGCAGGAATGATGGCTGTTCCCTTTTTGGGTAAGAATATTGCAACATCCGATAATTATAATCAGGCATTGGCTCTGCATCAAAATGTTGCAACAATTACATTTACCAGTATGAGCCTCTCTGCATTATTAACAATATTGCCGTACTGATGAACCGGTTCATCTTTTGTTTATTTATTGGCTTTGGATTTTCCCAAACCATGGAATTATCCACTTCTAAGATCAATTACCATGGAAGCCATCCGCTGCATAGTTGGATTGGTACATCCAATGAGGCTGTGGGTCAGATTACGTATGATGCTGATACAAATTCTGGGACCGTAACCGTAGAGGTTGCATTGACTTCATTCGATAGTCGAATATCTTCTCGCGACTCAAATATGCTCTACTATACAGATGCCTTGGATTATCCAATCGTTCGATTCGTATCAACAAATATTGAAATCTATGGGGACTCACTAAAAATTAACGGAGATCTATCGTTTCATGGTGTAACAAAAAATATAAACTCGGTAGCGATAGTTAATTTTGATGATGGGGTAGAGGTAGCAGGAAGTTTTGCTATAGAATTATCTGATTTTAATGTAAAGAGACCTACGTTCTTGCTAATGAAAATTGCCAATACAATTAAAATTGACTATGCTTTTCAAGCAGAGAAGTAATTATTTTTGATCTTTATTATGATAAGAATCTTTTAGGTTTTTATGGCTCGTGGTCCTGCAAACTCTAAAACATTTAATAACAATGTTTATTAAATCCAAAACTCTCATTACAGTTCTTGTTATAATTTTATATACAATAGCATTCTCTCAGGAAAATATAGCAAATGATAAACGAGTAATTATTACGAAAAAAATATCGACTGGTAAAATTGAATTGGATGGATTGCTAAATGAACCAGAATGGAAAATGGTTTTGCCTGCAACAAATTTTATCCAGCAAGACCCAGTTGAAGGAGCTCCAAGTACCGAAAGAACAGAAGTATATGTTATATATGACAAAAATAATCTTTATATCGGAGCTAAGCTATTTGATAGTAATCCAGATGGAATTCTCGCTTACCAGAAACGTAGGGATCAGAGCCTTCGCACTGATGATCGTTTTATGTGGATTCTAGATACTTTTCTTGATGGTCGTACCGGTTATTTTTTTGAAGTTAATCCAGCCGGTCTTATGGGTGATGGTATTATTGCTGGTAGCGGATCTCATTGGGGAACAAACAAAGACTGGAATGGAATCTGGGATACAAGAGTAGTGATTATACCTGAAGGTTGGTCTGTAGAAGCGGTTATTCCTTTTCGTACATTAAATTTTGACCCGAATCTAGATACCTGGGGAATCAATTTTCAGCGAACGGTTCGTAGAAAAAATGAAGATGTAAAATGGAGTGGATTCCAACGTAATAAAAAATTGACTACCCCGATACACGCAGGTCAACTTACAGGTCTTAATAATATGACACAAGGTAGGGGAATTGAATTAAAACCCTACATTAGCATGAACCAGCGACAAATGAATTTAGATGAAAAAATAGAAACTAATAATCTCAATGATTTAGGCTTTGATATTTCTATGAACATTACTTCAGGGCTGAAAGGATCATTAACATATAATACAGATTTTGCAGAAGCAGAAGTAGACCAACGTCGTATAAATTTAACGCGATTCCCTTTAAGGTATGCTGAAAAACGCGGTTTTTTTCTTGAGGGTGCCGGTGTTTATTCTTTTTTGCCTCGAAATGGTGTGACGCCATTTTTTAGCCGAAGAATTGGCTTAAACGAAGGAAAACAAATACCGATAAACTATGGCGCTAGATTATCTGGACAATTAGGGAATTACGAGCTCGGTTTTATTCAAGCAAATACCAAGGCCGTAGAAAATATGTCAGGTGAAAATTTTACTGTTGCCAGAGTGAAAAGATCTTTTTTTAAACAATCTTATTTAGGTTTTGTTTATACAGACCGCTCATCAAGCAAAATCAAAGCTGACTCTTCAGCAACGGATCAAAGTCTTTATGGAACAGATTTAGATTTAAAAACTTCTGAATTTATGGGTGATAAAAATCTTGAGTTCCAAGCTTTTCTTGTATACCACACGGCACCTAAGAATCAACCTGATCTCAATTTTTTTGATCTTTCCACACGAGGCTTTAGATTAAACTATCCAAATGATATAATACGAACACATGTATCTTACCGAGAATTCGGTGAAATGTTTAATCCTGCAGTAGGCTTCAATCATCGTAATGGTTTTAAACGTATACAACCGAGTTTTAGCTATCATCCTCGTCCAGAGAAATATGAGTTTATTCGACAAATAGAATTTGGTATTCAATATGAGTATATGACCGATCTACATAATGATATGCTTAAAAAAGAAACGACGATAACACCATTTAACATACGTTTTGAAAGTCAGGATGAACTTGGAATTAAAATTGTGAACCTGATAGAATATCTTGATAAGCCTTTTGCTATTTACAAGGATATAACTATCCCTATCAAAGAATATAGCAGTAATGAATTACAGTTTAAATTTGAAACATCAGAAAAAAGAATGATATCGACAGAATTAGAATATCAAACGGGTGATTTTTGGACTGGAAAAAAACAGACCTTTATAAGCCAAATATCGATAAAACCATTTTCTGGTTTTAATATCCAAACCGAGTACGAGAAAAATCAAGTCACATTAAGTGAAAATAATTTTAATACGGAATTATACAATATTGAATTAGGAATTTATCCTACTCCAAGAACTGCTATTTTTACCAATATACAATATGATAATATATCCAATGCGTTGGGCCTTTTTGCCAAACTTCAACATGCCATTCGTCCGGGGAGTGACATATATTTAGTTTATACACATAACTGGATCAGTGAGGGCGATCAAATATTTGATTTTAATTTAGTTACCATATCAAAGATCAGCTCTTTAAAAATCAATTATACCTTGAGGTTTTAGGCATACCCAAAGGTTGATGTTAAAGTTAAATAATTATTTTATTTGTAGTATTTAGTTGTCCAAAAGATATTATTTGTCATGCTATTATTTGGATCATGGGTTAGCATATTATACACAAATCCAGTAATCCATATACTAAGGATAATCGGTAAGAAAATTTCAATAAATAACGACAACATTGTGTAAATGAAGATAAAAACAAATGGAAAGATCACCGCTGAGGTGACCATTGGGTAATTTCTCATAAATGTACGCATTGTATTCATAGTACTCCTTTCGTAATTATATATGTACAAAAACCATGCTAAATATAATTCTTTGTCAAACTGTCATGAACAAATAGTATTTTCTTAAATTCATGGCAGAAGATAGTTCAATTATGTCACAAATAACTATTAATCGCATCAAAATCATAACGATGTATATCATGTCCATCTTTTATATATCCGTAGGGATAAATCATTTTGTGGATCCCGATTGGTTTACTCAGATCGTTCCACCCTATCTATCCAGATATGATCTAGAGCTTGTGTATATCAGTGGGGTTTGTGAGGTTATGTTTGGAGTGCTGATTTTATTTAAAAAAACCCGTTATTATGCAGCGTGGGGATTAATACTAACATTAGCAGCGGTATTCCCTGCAAATATATATCTAGCACAAAGCGATGGGGTAGCAATGGGTACAAGCGCTGCTATCGCTTGGTATAGACTACCATTTCAGTCGTTATTTATTGTTCTCGCTTATTGGCATAGGAGCTAGATTCTAATCCTTCATAATTATATATCATGATACTTTCAGGTAAAGAAATAAATAAACAGGTAGAAAATGGTGTAATTCGTATCGATCCGTTCAATGCCGATCAACTGAATCCCAATAGCTACAATCTCAGATTGCATTCTGATTTATTGGTATATGATAGCAATATACTTGATATGAAGGAGAAGAACACTACCTCACCATTGACCATTCCTGAAGATGGACTCCTTTTAGAGCCACAAAAACTATATTTGGGACGAACAATCGAACGTACAGCCACGGATAAATACGTTCCGATGCTCGAAGGTAGGTCTTCGGTCGGAAGACTGGGTTTATTCATTCATATCACCGCAGGTTTTGGCGATATAGGTTTTGATGGGTTTTGGACCTTAGAGATATTTTGTGTGCAGCCGATCAGAATCTATTCAGACTTAGAGATTTGTCAAATATTTTACCATACCATCGATGGCGATTATGATCTATATCGATCAAAAAAATATCAAGGCAATGAGGGAGTGCAGCCGAGTAAACTATATAAAGATTTTGAGGAAAACTCTTGAATTTAAGATCTCTTATTTTTTTTATTTCTATTGGTATATCTCAGGTTGATTATCAGACAGAGATTCAGCCAATATTTTATGATAAATGTAGCGGTTGCCATACCTCTGGAGGATCGAGCGGCGGTCTAGATTTAACTTCTTATTCCACGCTTATGGCTGGTGGCAATAGCGGGTCAAGTATCGTTCCTGGAAATCATCAAAATAGTCTTCTTTGGAAGCGCATCAATGATGGAAGCATGCCTCCAAGCTCCAATAATGTTATGCCATCAAAAATAGAATTAGTCAAACAATGGATCAATGAAGGCGCGCTTGCAAATCCTTCTAGTATAAATAACCCTCCAGAAATCTTTAGTTGGCTAAGCGTTGAAAATGATACAATTAAGATTTCATCCTCAAATCTTTTATCAAAATATTCTTTGGCTTGGACTGAGAGCAAAGATCCAGATGGTGATAAAATAAATTACATTGTATATGCTAAAATAAGTAACAATCCATACGAGATCATTGATGATACTTCAGCGCAAAAGATAGAATTACTATATCAAGATTTTTTAGATAATATATTTGAAAATAGTACTTCTAAAACTGAAATAGTTCAATTCACTATTGATGCTACGGATAATAAAGATACAGTTCGTATTAGCGGAAACGATAGAATTGTCTATGTGGATCGTACAGATTATCTTTCTATTGATGAACAAGTTTACCCTAAGTCATATGCTTTGTATGCAAATTTCCCCAACCCATTTAATCCGCGTACACAGATTCGTTTTGATTTACCAATAATGACAAACCTAGATTTGATCATCTACAATATGCTAGGGCAAAAGATTAAAACATTCAAGATGCAAAACGCTTCAGCTGGTAATCATCTGATTACTTGGAATGCAACGAACGATCTTGGTAATCCAGTATCAGCAGGCGTATATCTATATCAATTGCAAGCCGAAGGGTTTGTAAAAACCAAGAAGATGATCCTGTTGAAATGACGAAATTTGACCTCCTGCTTTTTGCTGCTCTTTTTTGGAATATCTATCAACTTGTTTTTAAAGGGGTAAAGAAAAAGCAGTTCGATACCCTACTTTTAATTGCATTTATTAGCCATATACTGTTTGAGGGAATTAGATGGCAGGTTTACCCTGCTTATTTACTAACATTATGCCTATGGTTTATAAAAAATGCAATAAGTAAACTGATCAAGTCTTTTATAATGGTTGCTGCCGTTATTGCAATTATCCTACCCGTTATCATTCCCATCATCTCTTTTCCCGATCCAAACGGTGCATACGATATAGGATCGGTAATTCATCATTGGGTCGATCAAGATAGAGAGGAGTGGTTCACACCTGAGAATCCAAACGATAAACGTCAATTCATGCTTCAAATATGGTACCCAGGAATCGATGACAATACAGAAAAATTACCTTACCTTGATCATTTAAGAACTAGAGCCAAAACGATTGGAGCGGCAGGAAGTTTTCCTTCGTTTTTGGCGATGCATTTGGATTTGATCAAAACCAATAGTGCTTTAAATCTTTCCATCGATCCGGTAGGCGCTCCATTCCCGATAGTGATTATATCGCATGGAATTACCGGGATGCGTCAGCTACATACCACGCTAGCTGAAAAGCTAGCAAGTAATGGCTATGCAGTGTTCGCTTTGGATCATACCTACGATGCTAATATCACGGTTTTCCCAGATGGTACGGTCGCTGATTACCGCTCAGAAATCACTGGGCATCCCGATAGCGTTGCTATTCGAAAACAGCAAATTGAAACCAGGGTAGCAGACCTTCAATTTATTATTGATCAACTAGAGCGTATTCAAAGCGGTGCGCTTAGACATCCCTTAAATGGTTATCTGGATTTAAATAGGATCGGTGTAACCGGACATTCATTTGGCGGCTCTACGGTAACGTTGGCTGCTGAATACGATGAACGCATCAAGGTAATCTCTGCGATTGATAGTTGGATGAACCCAATCCCTAAAGCGGTAATAGATCAGGGATTATTAAAGCCATTTTTATATATGGGGCGACCATCTTGGATAGATTCTGATTATCCGTCCAGCGTGTCTTATTCAGAGATAATGCATCAAAATAACGATGGGCCGTCTCATCATATTACGATCAAAGGCACGCGCCACCTGAATTATTGCGATGCACCACTGTTCTCACCCATAGGAAAATATTTAGTTGAGATTGGAGATATTAACCGTAAGCGTTCGGTGATGCTGGTTAATCAATTATCGCTCGAATTCTTTGATAAATATCTTCAAGATAAGCCAAGTGCGATATTAGAAGGGGATACTGTGATTCCCGAATTTATAATCCGTTAAAAATCCAGGCAAAAAAAGAACTATTTATCGGGCATTAACACCTTCATGGTGGGATACGGTATTGTTACACCATTTTGCTTGAACTGTTTATAAATCTCAGTATTAACCGCATCAACGGTCCTGCCGCGCGTTTCCGGCTTATATATCCAGAATAAAAGCTCAAGCCTAATACCTGATTCAGCAAATTCCCTGAACCGTACGCGTGGATCAGGATCATCTAAAACATTCTCATTGGCAGAGGCAATCGATTTTAGTATATCTTTTACTTGATCAACATCGGAGCCATATGCTACCTGAACACTGATCCGTATACGCTCAATATCTTCAACGCCCGAACCACCACTTTCATTGATAATCTTTGCAGCGGCAATGACCGAGTTGGGAATAGTGATCTCAATATCATCACGGGTCATAAATCGGGTCGAGCGAAGACCCATATTTTTTACATAACCTCTTTCACCGGTCTCTAACATAATATAGTCACCTTCTTTAAATGGCGAATCGGCCATTAGAAATACGCCAGCAAAAAAGTTAGCTACCGTATCTTTTGCAGCCAAACCTAAAACAACACCAAGTACACCAGCGGAGGCAAGGATACCGTTAATATTGATATTCCAGCTAAGAAATATAAAATAAGTACCAAAGAGTCCAATCGCAATTTTGCCGAGATTATTAAAGAGCGGCAGGGTGCGACTTTGCAATAGCTTATTATCGGTTCTCCTTGTGGTCCATTCCATAGAGATCGCAAATACTTTCACAAAAAGCGAAAGCCAGATCAATATGGTTGCGGTTTTAAATACGCCTAAGATCGCAAAATTGATATATTCAGGTAAGCCTAGTAGGTTGACGCCAGTAGAGAAGCCAAAGAATAAAATGGAATAGAAAATAGGTTTATGTAGAAAATTAACGATGTTATCATCTAGGTTGGTTTGCGTTCTAGATGACCAGCGTTTAAAAATACCCACAAAGATCCAATCGGTTATTTTTGCCATAACGATTGAACCCACAATTATTAATGCCGAACGTACAAAATGATTTTGCAATAGTTCGGCGTAATTATCTTTTAACCATTCCATAGGTGTCTAAATTTAGATAAACTTTTGAAAACTATCTAACATTCGAGATAATTTTCTTAAATTGATAAAATAAAAAAATTATATAATTCTACATATAAGGAATTCAAGACAATGATATATGCACCATACAGAACACTTTTAACCCTTATCAGTATAGGTTTTATTTCGTGTACTATTCAAGATAGCTCTACAGCGCAATTAGGTCAAATTGCAAAACAATATCAAAAGAATGGCAATTTATTGATTGATAAAGCAATGGCTGACTCGCAAGGATATGATCGTTTAGGGGAGATGTTAGATACTTTTGGACCCAGATTTACAGGATCTACCAATTTAGAAAAAGCCTTGGAGTGGATAATTGATGAAATGAAAAAAGATGGACTAGATAATGTGCACGGAGAAGAAGTATTGGTTCCTAAATGGATTCGCGGGAAAGAATCTGCGCAGATGACTGCGCCATGGAAAAAAGATCTAGCTATATTGGGATTAGGTGGCAGTGTAGGAACGGGAGCTAAAGGGATAAGCGGTGAAGTGTTTGTTGTTGATAGCTTTGATGATCTAAAAGCAAGAGCAAGTGAAGCAAAAGGTAAAATTATATTATATAATGCACCGTTTAAATCCTATGGTGAAACAGTTCAATATAGATATCGCGGTGCATCAGAAGCCGCTAAGGTTGGTGGAATTGCAAGTCTTGTACGATCAGTAGGACCGTATTCAATGAATACCCCTCATACAGGAACAAGCGCTTATGAGGATGGCGTCAAAAAGATTCCTCATGCCGCGGTTACATTAGAAGATGCCGCCATGATGGGTCGGATGGCAAAACGTGGTCTAACAGTTAAAGTAAAGCTTTATATGGAAGGACGTTTTGTCAAGGATGTAACTTCACAAAATGTGATGGGTGAAGTCAAAGGTTCCGTTTATCCTGATGAGGTAATTGTGCTTGGTGGTCATATTGATTCCTGGGATGTTGGACAAGGTGCGCATGATGATGGTGGAGGCTGCGTTGCAGCTTGGCAAGCGGTAAAACTTATTCATGACCTTGGGTTAAAGCCTAAGCGTACCATTCGTGCGGTGATGTGGACCAATGAGGAGAATGGACTCCGAGGTGGCGAAGCGTACCGCGATGCGCATATGGATAACCTTGACAATCATATTCTTGCAATGGAATCCGATGCTGGTGTATTCAAACCGTCTGGATTTGGATTTACAGGTCCTGATGAATCATTGAAAATTCTTCAAGATATTGGATCGCTTCTATATCGCATAGATTCTGGAAAAATTACTAAAGGTGGTGGGGGAGCTGATATTGGACCGATTATGAGAAAAGGTGTACCTGGGATGGGCCTTAAAGTAGATGGGTCTAAATATTTTTGGTACCACCATACCAATGCAGATACTTTTGACAAGGTTGATAAAGATGAATTTAATCGATGCGTTGCATCGATGGCTGTCATGGCTTACGTAGTTGCTGATATGGATGAGAAGCTACCGAGATAATTGATTTATTATTTGTGATGGCTGATTTATTAAATATAAATTGGCCATCTCAACGGGACATCTTTTGAAACAATTCATTTCTATATATTTATTATTTACACTGGCCTTATCGCAAGGTAAGTATCAACATGCTGATATGTTTTCTTCGCCAGAGAATACCATTCATGATCAACATGTTTGCGGCTCACCTCTTTTTACTGATGAATTTATCCTTGCTCAGAGAGAGAAAATGAGAACGCAATACCCCGATGAATATCAACAGATGCTCATCCCGCGCACTTTAAATAAAACCTATAGCGTTGGTATGACAGAAAAGTTCTGGGTTAATGTTGATGATGGGAACGGAGGATCTAAATCCGAACAGATTACCGCGCAATTGCTTGCAAAAGGCAATCGCAATGCAATTTGGGCGGATGTGAATCAAATTGGAGAAACCAATAATATTGATGCTGACGCTGCAATTGAATATCTGGAATTCTTAGAACAGAAAACTCCTGCAACCTCTCGTGACTCTACCAAGGGTTCTTGGGAGCTGATTACAAGCTATTTTGGTAATGAGCCAAATTATGATGGTGACAATATTACCGATTATCTATTTGCTGACATTTTTTCAGGTGCTGCTGGTTATTTTTCAGGAGGAGATCAGTCCAATGGAGCTGGCAGCAACAAAAGAGACATTCTTTATATTGATTGTAATGTTTCAAAATCTTATGCTAAAAGTACAATATCGCATGAACATCAGCATTTAATTCACCATAACTATACTAGAAAAGGCACATCATTTAATGAGGGAATGAGTGAAATGGCCATTGTAATTGCAGGCTATGGTACGGTTGGATTTAGTCCTAGTATTTATTTAAGTAATGTTGGTTCTGTCGGATGGGACTGGGAAGGAGAAAGTGCTAATTATGCGATGTCTGGCCTATTCGTCTTATATTTTGCAGAACAACTAGGTGACGCTTCCTTGCGCAAGTTTCAAGAGATCGATGCTTCAGGCTGGTCAGCATTTCAGCGCCTATTAAATATCTATGAAACTGGTTTGAATTATAAATCTTTTATTCAAAACTGGCATATTGCAAATTATTTAAACGATAAAACGATTCACCCAGCTTATGGATATGACTGGAGTTATATCGGTAAAGCAAATGCATCTAAATGGCATACAACCGGACAGGTTCAGTCAGACCAATTAGAGGTGAGGAATTATGATAGCAATTATATATTCTATTCCAGCTCAGCTGATAGTTTGCCCATCACTTTTACTTCATCCGGCGCTGCGCCTTATTACGCTTCTATTGAATTCACAGATGATACCGTAAACATTAAATCTTTTGATGATAATCAAAAGTACATCGTTAAAGATGACAAGCTTAAAGTCAATAGTGCTGTATTTGTTGTCAGCAATATAAATGCTGTAGATATCAATTATAGCTATAAGTCAGAAGGTGCAAATACCGGTGGCTGGTTTACTACTAAAGAAATTGCTTACGATGATGGTGAA
>MDSY01046131.1_pt1 | contig 10738 bp, 10 predicted proteins | sample 811131 | NCBI WGS metagenome assembly MDSY01 (sample SAMN05326643, study PRJNA326480) | marine metagenome | isolation source: seawater | place: Atlantic Ocean: South West | collected 2010
ACAATAAATGCGGAATAGTTTGTTCTTTAATCCAAGTTTTTACTTGTGCTCGTTGTGCTTCATCTCTAAACACGTATCCATCAACTGTTTTAGGACGATATTTTTCTACCCATAAATCTTTCAACGCTGTACTCCTAATTCTTTGTATGCTACTTGTACTGATTTAGCCTGAAAGTACGCATCAGCTAGTGCATTGTGAAGATCGCTTTGCATTGATTTACGAGGATCTTCTTTACAACAACTAAACAAAGTACGACTGTCTTTGACCTGCCAAAATTGCCACGGAATAGGACGATTCCAGTTTCTATATAAATCTTCTAGTATAGAAATATCAAATCCGTATCCATGACCCCAGATAGTGTCAACGCCAACTAACCATTTAGTAAGTTGATCTAGCATAGTTTCAACGTTCATTCGACCTTTTGCTGAAAATGCTTCTTCCATAATACTAGGATCTTGTTTGCTCCACCATTCAATTGTGCTATCACTAGTAGTTCTACCATTTTCATGTTGCTGATCTATATCAGGCTTGATGTATAATTCTGAATGTGGTTCGTCATTTGTAAGGGCATTAAATTTTACTGCACCCAAACTTAGTATTTGGCAACTTGGTTTAGTATCTAATGTTTCTAGATCAATCATAGCATGTATAGCCATTATCTTTGTTTCCTATTTTCTTGGCCTATGCCAGCAATAATTAAAAGTATGTAAAGAATTGGCCACCACCAACCTATAAGATAATCTGTTATATGAAGTGTCATTAGCACAATGCCAGTAAGCCCGCATGTGCCTAGTCCTGATAGCTGATTTGGCAATCTCATTGTTTATCCTAATTTTAATATTATTATAACTTAAAATAATAGGTTTGTCAAGAGCTTTTTACAAATCGCCTTCTTTTCTATTTTCGGAGTAATAAGCATCAAAGTCACCGCCAGGGTATCTTGCTTTTAGTTTGTCAATATTCATCTGGATTACTTCGTTTGGATCTATGTTTAATGCCATACATCCTTGCATCCAATACCACATAACGTCACCTAGCTCACGTTGCATGTGCCAAATGTTATCCTCGTCTAATGGTTTTCCTTGGAAAACAATTTTTTTAATAATTTCTGTAAATTCTCCAGCTTCTGCACTTAATCCTAGACATGCTGTAAGCAGTCTAGGCATATCAGCTGTGCGTTCGTTTTGTAATCCATTCCAACGCATCTGGAAATCACTATTGCTTTTACTTTCACTACTAGTTACAGCATCAACGAATTCTTGATACTTATTAAGATCTATATTTTTCAAGGGAACCTCTTTCTATGCTGGGACAAATGCTTCTGGATTTACAGTTGCGGATTCACCGTCTGCGTATTCTGCACCTATTTGCAGTCCTTCAGGTTTTTCCTCACTGTAAGCTAGTACACTATCTAGTTCAACTTTTCGGATTTCAAGTTGCTCGGTGTTTGTTTCAACTTTAATGCCTCTAGTCCACCTGCCATGTGACACTAAAATCCAATCACCTATTTTATATGGGTCTTTGTTTCTGGGCCCTTTGGAATAAACTCTGCCCCAGCGAGGATAAATTCCTCTAGTGTTGCCATCGTCACTACTTATAATTAAACCACTTGCTGTAGTTTGCTCACCAAACCACATATCTACTACTAATACATCTTCACCTTTGGCGCGAATGTCGCCTTTGATTGCATGTATATTCTGAGCCATGTTTTAACCTTCCTTTTTTATAAAGTTACCTTCTGCGTCTTCGATCCATTCATCATCTTGTTCAGCTTCGGCCATTATTTCAGCCTCTTCTTCTGTAAGTTCACTAGGTTCGACTACTGGATCTTCTTTAATTTTTACTTTACGTTTTGTTTTTTTGACAGTAACACTTTCTTCAGGTGTTTCAACTACTGTTTCAACTGGTTCTGGTGCAGGAGTGTGTGCGGCTGTGCCTGCTTGTGCATAATGATCAGCAACAATTTCTTCTCTCTTACGGATAATTTTTCCGCCTGGTCCTAGTTCGTCACCGCGAGCATTTACCCTTGCATTACCCATAGCAGGAGTAAGTTCATTACGTTTACGAAGTAAGTCCATATCAACAATTTTACCACGTAAACTTCTTATTTGTTTTTTACCGCTGGATGTTTTTGACATAATATTTGCCTCCTAATTTAATATACATACTTATCTCATGAACTCATGGAAGTCCAGGCCATACTGGATCGAGTTTATTTTATGCACTCCAATTAAATACAAAATATAACTTGCAACACTACTGCCTCTTCCTACACCCCATACAATTTTGTTTTCACGCATAAAATCTACAAGATATACCATATAACACAGTAAATCTAACATGCCACGTTTATCATACTCTTTAAATTCTTCATCAACTCTAGCTACAGAGTCATTGTCTGGACATTTTTGTTCTAAATAATTGTAAATATCCATGTTTTTGTATTCATCTGGCATGAACCATTGTGATTGTAAAACATTATCAAAATTCTTTTTGTTTACATCTAATGGGATATACTTTGTAAGTGGTGACATACCATACTTTTCGGCAGCTTTATTAAACAAATTTATGTCTTCATTTTCGTCGCACAACACAACATGACATTTTTCAATATCACCATTATATATCATGTCAATAAGATCTTGGTTAGAGAATCTTGGTATACCTAAGTCATCTGTTTTCATAAGCATTATTTTAGTTTAACTTATATTAATCAAATTGTCAAGAGAATTTTCGCCTTCTTCTTGAGATCTTTGACGATTAAGTTCTTTAACTCTGCGGTCTTGTAATTCAATTTTGTATATATCTAACAAATGTGCAACTTGCATTTGTAAAGAGGGATTTCTAGTTTGGAAATATTTTTTTTGTAAATCAGTAATTTTTTCTTCAACTTCTTGTGTTGTAAGATTATCTAAATTATCGATTAAAGGGTTGATCATTAAGTATATTGGCCTAAATACTGGGCAAATACTGTCAATCCTGTGTTATATGTCCAAAATTTAACAATAACAGGGTTGGTGCTACTATCAAGAGTCAAAGTAGGCGTAGTTGATTGCCTAGGATAATTCGTATCATATTTAATCGTGCCTCCGGTTACAGTAAAAAAACAACTTTTTGCAGTGTCATTACCTAAAAAATGCACAATCATTTCAGCATAACCGTTTCTGTCTGGCCAATCTGCTAAATTAAAAGAAATACTGCTAGTGCCTGCCGCTAAATTTACATTTAATGATTGATAGTGGCCATTTAAAAAACTTATATTTTGTCCAGATACAACAGTTCCTACGTTATGATATTGTCTCGTTTCTAGTTGTACGTTTGCGTCAGCAATGTTTGCACCATTAAAATCATTAGATGCGTTTAATTTTGCCGTTGTGCTTTGCAATGTACTTATTTCTGAATTTGCTGTTGCAAGTCCTGTTTTAATTATAGAAAAATTATCACGAAAGCCTTGGGTATCGTTATCGACCCCAGCTACAGGATATGTTGCATCAATTGTATCACTTATAATATTACTGGCCATTTTATTTCCTCTACTGTATTATTTATCGCTATTACACGTTAAACTGATAATTTGCGAACAATATATAGCTTTCTTTTGTAACATCTTCCGTTGATTTTACTATATATCTGTCAATATCAAAATTAATTTTTTTAGGATCAAACCCGCTATTTTGAATATTTCTTAAAATATCTGCAGATTGACCTGGTTTGCAATAGCATATAGGTATGGCTGTTACATAATCTAATTCTTGTAATCCTGCTTGTGGTGTTCGCATCCACAATGGCAAATATTCTCTGTCATTTGCACCTATTTGACTAATGTTATTACGCATATTATCTACACTTGATATATATCTAATATTGTCATTGCTTTGACTTACTTTGACAGCATTACTGTCTGTTTTAATTGTGTTAGTGTCTGGTCTTAAACGTAATGGTTCTGAATCTGTTAATTCTAAAGTAACTAAAACTGTACTGCTATCATTTAGTGTGACCTCAAAATCATTGTTATCTGTATTGACAAACTGATTTTCACTACTATCACTGCTGTCCCTAGTCTGAACTATAAGAACATCTTCTGCTTCTTCAAAAATAAACTTTGTTACTCCCCTTGTATACACTGGTAAGGCATCATATCCAGATCTAAATCTTCCGTCATCGTCTTTTGGACTATATTGCACACTGTCAACAGTAATTTTATTTCCTGTGGTTATTTCAAAATTTGTTTTTGTTTTTCCTTTTTTAGCATTTGCAGGATCAATAACTTCAATATATACTACTTCATAAATATCTTGAGCAGTTGATCCTATTCCACTGGTAGCTTTTGCTGTTTTGAAATCTCCTAATATATATTTTTTTCTTTTATGATTTTTTGCAGCGGCCGCTACAAAATTTTCAATTTTTTTAGACTCTATACCAGCATATACTAGCATCTCTAAACTTGTTTTTATACCATATAATGGATCTTCTGCTCTATAAATTTTTTCTGGATTAAAAATAGTTCTGTCAGAAATAAAATTAGCATATAGTGTTCTTTCATCAGAATCCAAAAGAGGACGCATGTAAATGTCAGTATATTTTTTGGTATCAGGATCAGCAATTTTAAGAGTAAATTCTCTCTCAATTTCAGTGTACTGGAATCTATCTTTAGCACCCACTGTAAATTTATACTGTCTATCAAAAGTTGTATCCCCTGGCAACACACCATCCCATGATACATCTTTGTTTTCAAAAGTTGTAAGTCCTGGTCCAGATGCAGTTGAGAATTGCCTTGCTTTTCCTAATATTTCCCCATCTAATCCTAAAGAAAGTCCGAAAGGCAATTTGCCTGCTTTTATGTAATACAACATTCTAGTGTCTGGTACTGTTGTTTCTGCTTCAATTCTTAGATTGCATATTTTGTTTGCTTGCAATGTTCCTAAATTTGCGTCAGTTAACCATTTTATAGAACTATCTATTTCGCCTATTAATCTAATAGTAAATGTTTTAGTTGTACTTGGAATGTCTTTTGTATTTGCAACTATAATATTTTCTGAAAATCCTTCACCTTTAAACAATCCTATACCATAATTATTTCCTTGTGTTAATTGTCTAGATAAATTAACATCAAAACCTATTCTATGTTCGTTGTCTCTTAATAACGTTACCTTGATAGCAGTACTATCAGCGGCGTTAGCAAAGTGTCCTCTTATATTGCTGTTAATTCTACTTGTTGCAGTACTAGGAATTTGAATACGCCATCTAGTTGCTTGATCATTCATTACACGCACTGTTGCACTACCATTATATGCCGCTTCTAATACTTGTTTTGTAGCTTCAACCCTGTCAGATAATGTCATACCAGCAACAGTTTCTGCAATCTCTGTCCAATTACTTGCTTGGAAATTTATCTGTGTAATACCGTTAACTACAGTTCCTGCTGATAAGACTGAATGTGCAGTTGTACATTTATAAATTTTGCCATCCCCTCCTGTGGCAGTTGTGTTTATAACCATATCACCTACAAAAAAGTTAACACCTATTTCAATATTCCTAGGTATGCCCACAGGATAAATTTCGTCATTAGAAGGAGATTCCTGTGTTATTTCGTATTCTATGTATGGAGTAATATCAGTTATTTTATATTTTTCTGTTTCATCAAATTTAATAGTTCTATTCATATACTTTTCTTTATTAAATTCTGATAATCTATCAACATATACAAATGATTGGCCAGATGTAGCAGTCCTACTAGGTATTAAATTTATAGTTGGATTTATTGTTTGATCAATAAAAATAACATCATAATCTGGATTATTATCATCAACATTTGTAACTTTAACAAGTTGATTGCCTAATAAAATATCTCTACCATTTAATTCAAAAAGATCATTTACTCCGTCTACTGCGCCTGAAAGATTAAGTTTAAATATTTTAAAACTAGTCTTTCCTAACATTGTATCTTCATAATATGATGCAACAATATCTACACTTTCTAAGTCCGTAGTCATTCTTGTAGCTTTAATAGTAAATTTATAATCTTTAACTATTTCTTGTTGACCCGGCACAGCTCCTACTAGCTCCCCTAGCCTTGAATCTAGTAAAAGTCCTGGAGGTAGTTCACTTTTTGTGCCATCGTCATTTACATCTTCTACAGTAAACAGCATTACGCCTTCTAGTGTAGGATTATCAATGACATCTAAATATATTGTTTGATAGTTTCCTGCTCTTCTTATTCCTAAATTTCCCGGTGTAATCCAATTTGGTTGTCTTACATTAGTATTATCTGCTTTGAAAACACCGCTACTAGCTGTCAATTGTGTATTATCTGCTTTTAAGAAGTCGTCTCCTACAACGTAAATAGTAAATTCTCTTTTTACAAAGGACTCACCGTCTGTAACTGTTACCCTAAAAGGATAATATCTATTTAATTTTCTTGGATTTACAGTTGGTTCGTTATAATCATAGGTATTTGTATCATAAAAGAAACTAGAAAATCCGTTTGAGCTAAGTGTTGCATAATCTAAAGGTAAACTACCATAACCGTAGTTGTCAGCATCATATCCTCCACCTTCAAATCTTTTATCTAATGATAATAAAGGATCAGTTATGCCTGTTAATAGTCCTGTTTCAGACATTGAGATTCCAGGTGGCAAAGAGCCATCACCTTCTGCAATAAAATATGTTAATGTATCACCTGCTGGCAAATCGTTGTCGGTTGCGTTTAATTGAAAATTTATCCTAGCACTATCTAGTATATAAAAAGTACTATTAGGCCCGACTGGTAAATCGCCTTGTGGTGTATTCCATACAGGATCATCTGGACCAGACACAGCAAATTCAATTGTTCTATCTTCCCAAATACCTTTGTGGTCTGCTCTGATAGTTGCTCTAAAAATTGTGTCATATGCAACTTCATAAACCGTTCCAACCACACTAGTACCTTCAATTCTTGTACCGTTTGGCAAACTTCCGCTTATTACTTCTAAAGTTGGTGTAACACCATTTGCTAATGGCATCTTTATATCAACCACACTTCTTTCTATTAAATTTGTTATCTTTGTACCGGTAGGTACATTCCATAATGCATTTAATGAAAGAGCAGCATCTAATACATTTTGATCAATATCTTCTAAAAGATTTCTATTTTGCTTTGTTTCTTCACCAAGTATATAAGGATAGCTAGGTTTAACTGATTCAATGCCTATGTCTACTGTTGTCTTTTCAAAAGTTAAAAAGTATGCATATGTACCATTAGGGAAGTCTGGAGTTGTTGTATATCTTCCATTGTATCTATCTAACGTCCCATGACCTTCTTTATATTCAAAATCTTGTATGAAAGATCCTGCGTCTAAAGTTATAGTACCTACACCATCTATATCAACAGTTCTATCAAACTTAAAATTATTTGGCCTATGATTATCATTTGGTAAGATTTTATAACTAGACGTCATTTGTACTACAGGAGTATTAATATCTGTAGCAATAGTATACCCGTAAGGACCGTAGATCGGGTATCCGTCGAAACAGTAACCTATTATTTTACTATGGCCATCAGCATGTCTAAATTTATCGTTTTCAAAGTTTGTCAAATTAAAGTAACTATTAGTTGCAAATATTTTAGGTGTGTTCCAAGCATTGTATAAGAAGTTACCATTGCGATAATGGTAATTGCCATTAAGTTCAGGATATCCACCTGCACTATCTATTCCATATGCAATACCAAGATGTGAAGTATTATAATTGAATCCTAAAGGAGGAAATTCATTAGTGCCTGGTAAAGCGTGATCACCTGCACTTGGACTGGAAACAAGCACACCATTTGCAAATATGCCCATGCCATTTAAATTTGATGGCTGTGGATTAGCAGTATTTTCTCCTGCTCTATTTTTAAAAGTGAATTTATAGGATTGATCTTTAATAAAATTTGTATTAACACCAAACGATCTATTTCCAGTATTTGTATTTTCTTGTCCTGCAAGTGCAGGAAATGGATCTCCATCACTGCTGGCTTGTATATTTTGCCCATCAAATGTAAATTCAGTAACACTAGGATATGTTCCTGTTGTATCAATTGTATTAAGTTTATTAGCATGCCATTTTAATACAGGAATAGGACTTGGAATGTCAAGCTGATTTTGATGTACAAAACTAAAATTATTACTTACAAGAGTCTTTACAGAAGCAGGCACAATATGCCCTTCTGGATATTTATAGTGGATTACATCTCCATTAGGAGTATTATATGTATATTTAAATGATCCTCCTATGTCTGCAGAACCTACATTGTCTAATATTTGTGTACCTGTATATCCTTGTCCTTTTGCAAGTGCAAATGCATTTGCCTGTGCAGATAAAAATGTGTAACCAAAGCTGTGAAAGCCACCGTTGTACGGGATAGTTGTATCAGTTTGTCCATGAAATGTAATAATTTTTCTTGGCTTAAATGGATTCTTAGGAAATGGATAGTTGGATGTATTAGGACCTGTGCTACTTTCATTAGCAGGAATAAAAAATTGATTATCTCTATATGCAAAAGTTCCCATTGTAGATGCAATAGCAACAATTTGGTCTATTCCTGTTTCGTCTAGTTGTACATAAGCTCTTTGAGCTAATGCAGAACCATTGCTAAATCCAATTATCCTTATTTTTGTTTTATCGACATTATTATATGTTTTTAGTTTCTCAACTAATTCTTGCAGCATAGCAACGTCAGGAGCCTTACTATCTTCAGTTGCAATATTCCAACTATTAAGATACCCTGTAGGTGCTACTAATATGTGATCTGGCAGTATGCTATTCCAACTATTAAGCTCAGACTCGCCACTTCCTCCCATACCGTGTAGTAAAATGGCTACAGGAATTTCTTTATTTGCTAATGATTGTATTGTAGGTACTCTTAAGGCAATAGGATAAGTAAACCCGTTAGGTTGTTGGAACCAAGTTTTAGTTATGGTTATATTCGTACTTGCTAATAATTTTGCCATATTTAATTCCTTACTAGGTATTTATCGGAATTAATCTATACTGAGATAGGGCCAAAGTCTGCTATTGTATTTGCTGGTGAAGTTATAGTGCCAAAATCTTGATCTGTTTGTGCTACTAGAAAATCAATAATATTATTAACTGTTGTATTAAATTTACCAAGATCCATATTTTCAAAGTATGGAGTTAGTGTAGACGGATCAGTTCCATTTATTAATCCTGTAACATTACCAGTCAAATTACCTGTGATACCTGTAGATGTAATTGTTCCTAAGTTTGTAAGATTGAAACCTGCTCCATCTAAGTTTCCTCCTAAAACAGGAGTTGTATCTTCAGAAAGTTCTGATGGATCTGCTTTGTTTGCAAGTTCAATCCATACGCCTCCGTGACTGTAATATGCTTTGCCTGTAGTATGAACATGCACAAACATTCCGTGATACGTGCTTGCACTAGGCAAGTCTGCCAACGTATCGTACACATTATTATACTTTATTCTTGCATCTGCAAAATCATATTCTTTTGTTACATATGTATCGCCTGTAACTGCTGTCTGTGTTAAATCGTAAACTTTATCGTTGGCAATGGTAATATTATTATCTGTAGCAGTTAAAGTAAGACCAGCGCCTCCTACAATCTTCTTAAATTTTAAGTCATAATTTATTTTTTCCTTAAAAATACCTTCACCGGTTGAACCCAAGTTTGTAACCGTAGTTTGCTCATCATCTCTCAAGTCTAGCTCAGTAAAGTTTGCATTTACCTTAACAAAAGCTTCTCGAAGATCATCACCTGTACCGTCGTTTGCAGTATTACCTAAATTTATTAATTGTACAGCCATTATATTTTCCTTATTACACTATTTATGTTGATACACCAACCGGAACACTTGTACTAAAAGTGTTTGCTGTAGCAAAAGGAGTATACATGATTCTATTTGTATTAGCATTTGGTGCATAACCTGAAGCACCGCTCGCGTTATGCATAGATTCTAATGTTGCTTGATCAGGTTTTGCTATTACTTTACGTGCATAATCATTAAACAATGCGTACCCTAATGAATTATTTGCTTGTACTCCGCCTGGTGTTGTACTATTATCATTCCATTCTGGACTTAAGGACCCACCATCTACAAATACTGAAAAATAGTTCCACATAGCAAGTGAACATAACCACCAATATTCTCGCATTATTAATTTACGTATGTCTGCATCTGTGCCTGGCCATGATCCATAACTGCTTGGATCAAATACACCATTTGTTATTGCTTGATTGCAAGCACTATATAAAGAACTAGTTTGATTATCCTGTGCAAACTCAGTAGGAAAAGCTGCAGGCAGTGCATAAACTGTAAGTGTATGATGTGAATGTTCTAGACTTTCCATTATTTGTGAGTTTCTTGTATAACCAGCTGCACTATCATCGTATTCCCATATATAGTCTACATTCTGAAAACTATCTTTAATAACATCTAATCCTAAATAAAAAGTTCCTGCATTATCTGCTGTCACTGACGGATTGTAACTTGCACTAGGATTGTAACCTATAAATTGTCCTACATTATATTGTTTCATGCCAGCAATTGCCGCTCTTTGATTTGTTTCTACAATGTTTGTTGCTGATGGGTCTAATAGCATTTCGTAGAGTCTTGCAGTCTTTTCTATAAATGTATCTGTAACAGCTGGTTGTCCTCCTACTGCCCCCCAGGCACATAAGCGTATACCTCTCACGTCTAAATGTTTTGCAAAAGGACGCATTTCTGTGCTTGTAACTATA
>MDSY01092831.1_pt1 | contig 10738 bp, 8 predicted proteins | sample 811131 | NCBI WGS metagenome assembly MDSY01 (sample SAMN05326643, study PRJNA326480) | marine metagenome | isolation source: seawater | place: Atlantic Ocean: South West | collected 2010
CGCCCCCTACCCCGCCCCCTACTCCGCCACCACTCTCGGGCCGACGCAATCTCGCGAGGAGCTCGCAGAGCATCTGCGCTTGTCGATTGAATTCGTCCCGCCGTTCTTGCGGCTGCGACTCGAACTGCGCGCGCAGGGATGCAATGCCACCGGGGCCATTCGCCCAAGAAGACGCGCACGCGACGAGCCGATCGGAAGGGGCGCGATTCGAAACACCGCCACACGCAGCAGCACTCTCCATCGGGCATCCTACACAGACCGCACCATTTGACGGCGCTTTGAGCAAAGTCTCTTGCGCCTCCCCACCCCCAACGGCCTCTTGCGCCTCCCCACCGCCAACGGCCTCTTGCGCCTCCCCACCGCCAGCGCCAACATCTGCCCCCCCCTCTAGCTGGTACGCCTTCAAGAGTGCTTCGGCCTCGAGGGATGCTTCGGTGCCCTGCTCGCCAAATTAAGCAGCACACACATGGTGGTGATACATGGGGGGGGGTGGGGGGGGTTGAATGGGTCTGTGTCACACTCGTGTATGGGCAAAAGGGCGGGTGTGAGACTTGCCTCACGCATGTCCATGTGAAGCACCCGCGCGAGCAGAAGGATGGTCGGGCTGGGGAGCCGCGGCCTCACCCTCGCAAGCATCTCGCACTCAGCGCGGTGCGTTGCCCACGCGGCGCGCTGGCATTCGGCGTCGCAATAGCGCGCATATCCACATCGCGAGCAGCGGAGGGGTTGGGCGAGCTCAGCAAAGCAGTGGTGGCAGAGGGTCTCGCGGGATTCGATCTTTGGTACCGCAACCGATTGCGCCACATCAAGAATCACCTCGCCGCGCGCGAACGGACGCGCGGCCACAATCCCGCGTCCGCCGTCGTGGCCGTTTGCTGAGAGACGCAAGCCGTGCGCATGGAGCGCTGCGTTCCAAAGGTGGGCGTCGCGCAGATCATTTGCAAGCGCACGTCTCGCAGCCGACGCGCCGCCAGCAGATGAAGCGGGCCCTGCGGAGGCGGCAGCGGCCGCCTTGGAGGCGGCAGCGGCCGCCTTGGAGGCGGCAGCGGCCTCTTGTTCAGCGACCACCTGATCGACCCACTCGTCCTCTGCGTGAGCTCGCGCGGCGCAGCGCTCCTGGTAATCAAGTTCAGCCGCCTCCTCACGCGCCATCTCACGCTCCGCGCGGTCCAGCGCCTCGAACGTCCACCCCTCGGCAGGCTCCTCGAGTGCCGACATGAGGCGAAGCTAAACGCAGGGTGCGGGCCTAGGTGGAAAGCGACGATCAAAAAAACGCACATTTACTATCACACGCTTTGTGTTTTACATGGGCAAGCTTTCCTCTGTGCATCATCAGGAAGCATGCACGGCGAGCGAGTGCAGGCGTACGAGCGTCCACGGAGCGAGGTCGGGGAGCTGCGGCTGCCGTTCCCACGACCCGGCCCCAAGTTTGCCTCCGCCGTCATCTGGTGGGCCTTTGGTCTCTACGCGCTCTTCGTGGCGCAGGCGCCTTTCGTGCCCTCGCTTGAGGCGGAGAACGATTACAACGAGCTGATGCAGCGCGCGATCTTCTCGGACGAAGGGCGCGCGGCCGAGCGGGAATACATACGCGCCAAACGACAGCTCGACGAGGTTGACGTCATCGGCTGGCGCTGGCGCTCGCCGTACGATGTACTTGTCCCTGAGCGTCGCGCCAAGGCTGAGCGTCAACGTCGTCTCTTCCAGGAGGCGATGGCGGAGCGCGACGCGCTGTTGAGCGAGGCCAAGTCGACGGTTGGGATCTGGTCGCGCTACGGTGTCGAGGAGGTCCGCGCCACCTTCTGGACATCATATCAGTGGGGTAAGGATTTTGCCAAGCGGATGAGCTTTTGGGACGTTCTACTCGGCGTCGGCGGCAGGAGGGACGAAGAGGCGTGGGTGACTATGATGCGATATGTGGGGCAGATCATGATGAATTTCACGGTTGGACTCGTCTCAGCCCTCGTCTCGTTCGGCTTCAGCCTCGTCCAACTCCTCTGGGTCTACAAGACGAGTTGGCTCTCAGGCGCACTCTTCTTCTTTGTCGCCATGTCGGGCGCCTCGGCGATGGTCGCAGCCTTCTGTGGCGGCATGTACGCGACTGCCGCGGGGGGCGTCTACGTGATCGCTCGACAGGCACATCTCGCGCGGCTCGAGGGACGTGCGCAACACCAGCGCGTGCGCCAGCGTCGTACACACTATGAGTGAGTGCGCGCGCGCATCCAGTAGAGTGTAGCCCCGCGGCGCGAAGTTCAAGGCACTCACGGCGATTGTAGTTGGGCGCGGCCCCATGTTGAATACGTAGGAATGTTTCCCGGTATGGAAGAGTACATGTGGAAATATTCATATAGCTGGACGAGGAACGATAGCTCTAGATGTACGCGTAGATAAAGATATTATAGATAAAATTTAAGCAGATACGCGGATATATTTATATATACAATATAGTCCTAGTTGTAGTTCAAGTTAGTCGTACACATAGTGCACTAGACCGCAGTAGACTCAAGACTGTGCAAAGTCAGAAGTCCCATGCCCATCAGAACGCTGATACCTTATTCTTATACAACCTGAACCTATTCTGGTTGTGGTTCTCGTTCTGCGCCCATGACCGTGAGGATCAGGATCAGGATGCATTCGTCTTACCTTTTGGATTCTAGCACCCATTGTTGCTGTTGGTTCTTCCAAATCGCAAATGGCAAATCGAAATCAGATAGATTTAGCTTATTAGTTATTAGCTAAATCAAATATGTCCTGACCCTAGCCGCGGCTAGATGCTAGAATAGGCATTCCCGTTCCGCATTCTATTACAGACTGAGTCTCTCACTCTCACTCTGCTTCTGCTATTGTTATTGAATAATTGGCTATTCCTATTGCAATACTATTGGTATTGCCAATACGCAAGAGCAATACTATTGCTAGGCTATTGCCTATTTTGTAATAGCCTTAGCCATATTATCATTGTGAATTATTCTCGCATTCTTATTCTTAATTCTAAGCACATGCGTTGACGAAAAAATAACGAAAAATAATAAGTGCTGGCGATTCAGAATATTTGCTTATAAATTATATTGTTATTGGCTCGTTGAGAGGCCATCTGTATATTCGACTGTGGCCGAGCCCCATGTACACCAAGAGGTGCGAGTATCTATCAGATATTGCAGAATCACATACATGGCTTCGGGTTAGGAGTTGGTCAAAAACAAGACATACAGAGAGATGACGGTTCACAGTGCACGATGCGTGTATGTAAATCACCAATGTATGCAATGAGCTCGATCAGTCAGTTCATCTTGTGGGCGGAGGTGATTATGTGCAAGACGCAACCCTCCTCTCACATAGACGGCTCGGAGGCTCTCACCGACCCGTCCGACTTGGACATGTCGGACGCTGGAATCTCGGAGGACATTGCCTCGAACGCGCGGCCCGCTGCGCTCCCTGGCGCTGGCCACTTTTGCGCTGGCAACTTTTGCGCTGGCAACTTCTGTGGTGCGCCCGAGTGGACGCTGCTCTCCCTACGCTCGCTCAAGCGGTTGAGGCTGAAGCCCGCCGCGCCCGTCCCCAGCATGAGCTCCATCAGCGCCGCGCGCTCGTCACCATCGTTGATCCGTTCGGTGATGACTCCGCCTTGTGTCATCACTTGCTCAGTGTCGTACTTGAGCCGGATTGGCGATCCGGTGGAAGTCTCCTCCCTCTCTTCCCGCTCACGCACCGGTGGCGCCGCGCTCCGACCACTCGAGAGCTTGTACACCACGCTGCCTCCGACGACGACCAGCGCCGTCGCCGCCGCCGCACGCACGCGCGGGTCGCTGAGCCGCAGGTCGACGCCACCGTGACGTGTGGCCGGCTCGTCGCTCTGTTTGGGGATGGGTACTGTGGCGGTTGCAGCGTGGCGGCCGATGGGGAGCTTGCCCCTCAGCGCGAGAGACATCTTACGCTCGAGCGCCGCTGGCATCTTGCGCCCGCCGCTCTCGAGCCGGGGCAATGCGGGCACTGTCGGTATCTTTGGTGTGGGCATCTTTGGCAACGACAGCCGGTGGCGTGCCGAGGCGATTCGATCGACGCCTGTCGCAGAGGCGAGCCAATGGACGCCCGAGCTTGCGATCGGGCCCAGAAGCTCCGCGGGGGTCGCCGAGAGAAAGTCGTCAACTGTCTGTTTGGGCTTCTTCTTCTTGGGCTCCTCGAGAGCTTGAGGCGCCACCGAGGGCGGCGCCGCACCCAAAGCATCGGCGTCCAGTTTGTTTTGGGCGGCGGCGGCGGCTTGGGCGGCTTGGGCGGGCGTGGGGGTGGCACGAGGCTTGTTGGCGAGCCGAACCATCGAGATAAGAGGTGAGAGCAAAGGGAGGTCCGACACGGAAGCTGACAATTCCGTCATCACGTTGGCGAGTGCGCGCCCATTGGGGGCTAGCCCCGCCAAGGGGCTAGCTTGAGTGCCACGCATCTCTCGAGCGAGTGCACGTTTTGAGCGGGGCTTAACTGAGCGGGACTTTTCTGAGGGGGACTGCTCAAAGAGATGGTTGGTATGAAGAGGCGATTCGGCAAGAGCGGTGGCTGTGGGGCTCTTCGCAGCTCCCTTGACCACTCTGCCTCGATCCGTCGCTTTGGAGCTCTTGGCGAGCAGCGCGGGCGACCGGCGGGAGGCTTGGCGGGAGGCCTTGGCTTGGTGGGAGCCCTCGGCTTTCACCTTCATGTCTTTAGCGCCGCGCGGCTTGGGTGCGATGGTCGCGGGGCCCGCGGCGGAGTGACGGAGGGGTGCCAGATCGAACGCCTTCGGCCGGTTCGGCTCCGCCCGAGCCATCTGCCCCTGCTGTGCGCGCGCCCATCGCAACGCGGGCCGCCGGAGCGCCGCATCAGGGAATCCCCATCCGACGCCGCCGACACAGAGGGCACCGAGAGCGCTCGGCGTGAGCCCATGGGATCCGAAGATGTCCCTCTTGCCGAAGAAACGGAGCCGGAGCGGGAGGACCGTCGCAGACGTCGCGTCCAAGCAGCCGTCCGGCTGGTTGGCTTGCGAGCGTCCCCGTAGCGAGTGAGCGTCTACGAGAAGGTTGCCGCTCTCTGCGGCGGGCGTGGTGCCGTCGTTGAGGAGGAAGGGGACTCGCGGCTGTGCGATCGCGCTCTCCACGCACCCGAGCGCACGCTCACAACGCCACGCACCCGACCTCAGACGCATGTTCCAATCGTCCGCGTAGAAGCGCGCGGAGAACTGCGGCAGCGAGGCGCGGCGGCGATTCGCAGGGCGGGATGGGAAGAAGGGGAGGGCGCGGCGGGGTTGGGCGGCGCCGAGCGCGAGCCTGCACGGCCCGCTCGTGAACACCCTGCTCATATCCGCCGCGAGCGAGAGCTCCTCTGCACGGAGGCTGAGCGAACCGTGCCGCAGCTTGACGCTTCCCTTGCACTCATAGCCGACGGCGCCGTTGGAGCCGATGCGCACGAGGAGGAGGTGGGTGGAGATGTCTGGGACGACCGATGGCGCCGAGGAGCCCACCACCTTGCTGCTGCTGTGCGCACGAGCCCACGCTCGCTCCTCGGCACGACCGAAGCGGCGCTCGCGCTCGGAGGACGGCAGCGCGTGGATGAGCTTGACGCGGTCTGCGGCGACTTGGCAGCCGAGTTGCTCGTCAGGGCGTGAGATGTAGAGCGTCGGACCACCCATCCAGACACGAGAGCTCGGCGAGAGGAGAGAGGACGCGCACAGGCAAGTGCCGGCCTTCAACTCCGGCAAAAAACGGGCGACCGGTAAAATCCTTGTCAACCGTTTTTGTCGAAAACAGGCGACAAAACTCATCAGACTGGATCCTTCGCGGTCGGCTGTTTTTGGCAATGCGAATGCGGCTCCTCGTCGCCGTGCTCGCGGCGCGCGCGTGCAGCAGCTTCGTGGCGCCTCCCGCCGTGGCCTCGGCACCACTGCAGCGCTTTAGCCGCGGCGGCGCGCACATCGTCTCCGCGCTGCCGCCGCTGATGCCGCTGGCGAGCGCACTCGCCTCGCTGCCGGCGGCGCGCTGGGGCGCGGTTGCCGCGGGCGCGGCAGTGCACGCGAGCTACCAGCTCGACCTGCGCCGCCGAGAGCGCGAGGGACAGCCGCTGTGGAAGTCGACGCTCGCCGCGACGCGACGCCAATGGAGTGTATTCGTTCGCGACACTGAGGGATGGCTATACGCAATCCAAACGCTGCGCAACGTGCGCGCGCTGCGCGAGAGATGGCAGCTTGTTGAGACGCACACACAAGTGGAAGAGAGACGCACACACAAGTGGAAGAGAGACGCACCACGCGCCCACATCGAGAGATCGAAGCGCGCCACCTCAAGCGACCACAGCTTCGGCTTCACCCTCCTCTCCACATGACCTCTCCCTCGTGTTTCTCTCGTGCGCTCTCATGCGTGTGATTTCTCGACTCTCGCCGACCTTCTGCTGCTCTCTTCTTGCAGGCGATCACGACCAACACAGTCCTCGCCTCAACGATGGTCTCCCTCTGCACATTCGTCGTCGGCTACGCCCTCCAGCTCCTCCGCGACGCCTTCAGCCTCCGTCTCCTCCTCCAATTCGGCTCGCTCGCGCTGCTCCTCCTCTGCTCCGCCTACGAATTCCTCCAGAGCGCTCGGCTGATGACTCACGCGGGCTTCATGTTCCCTGTGGCGACCGGCGACTCGAAGCAGTGCGCCTCTAAGCAGTGCCTCTCTCCCGCCGCAGTCGAGCAGGTCATGGCAGAGTCCGAGAACACACAGTGGGCAGGGCTACGCTTCCTCTATCTCGCCGTCAATGCGGCAGTATGGATAATCGGTGGCGAGTGGGCATTCCTCTGTGGCTGCATCGCCACCACACGGCTCTTTTTTGCACGGATCGATCAGCCGCCCCCGTTGCTAGCCGTCGGCGTCGAGGCGTCGCTCTATGGATCAGGACTCGCAGAGCTCGACGAGTGATCAATCGAATCAGATCATCATCGAATCAATGCTCACTATTCGGATTTGAATCTGTGAAGACGGCTGTGCTCCAAAAAACAGTGGCCTAAGGGGGTGGCCTGGACAGTAGGCCACGGCCCGCTAGCGCTAGTGTCACAGCGACAGCGGTGCGGCTGCTCCGCAGTCTAAGTTGGCGCAGCAGCAGCAGCTGTAATAATAAATTGTTCATAAATAAAAATACTACTTACTAGGTTCCTATATATTTTTATAAGTACTATTTTTATTTATATATTAAGATTTAGATTCGTTTGAAGTTTTGGTTAAAGTTACTGATAGTGTAACTTTTACTATTGACGATACATGGCACATGCCCCCCCTGGGAGTCAATTGCATGGTGGATGAAAGTGGATCGCGCACATATATGTCACCGGACATCGCCTACCAAGAGCGTGACTCACTTTAGGCCGCCCGCCCGCCGCACTGCTGGACATGGCATCGGGATGGCGACGGCATGCGCAAAGGGCAGCTGGTGCGAAGCGGAAGCTGCTGTGGAGAACTGCTGCATCCGTGGCTGATGGTGCATCGGAAACATCGGAGCGGGCTGCGCACGCGCCGCGTCCTGTGGCGGCGCCGCGCCACCTCGCTGTAACGCTTGAATCGCCAGCACGGCCTCCATGTCGGATGAGCTGGGTGTCGACCGTTGTATCGAGCACTCGCGCCGCTGCTGCCACGCAGTGTTGTATGCGAGTTGCTGGGCGGCGGATGCGGCGGCCTGTGCTGCTGCAACTGCCGCGTGGTGCCTTGCTGCAGCGTCCCGCTGAGCATCCGGGAGCGTTGTATTGGCGCCGTGAGGCGCAGAGCGAGAATACGAAATCTTCTGCGGTGACTCACCGCCACCGCGCATCTCGGCGGGCCATCGCGTCTGCATCTGCGGGAACCTGTTGCCGGGTGAGGTTCGTGCCGTTGAGGCCCCGGACGCGCCAGGAACCGGCGAGAGGCCCGAGACAGGCACGGGCGAGAAGAAGCGCCCGGGCGCGGGCGAGTGGCCCCGTGCCGATGTGCTGTGCTCAAAGTTCTCCTTGTCTCTCTGCGCGGCGCTCATCTTAGCGGGGGCTTGAATCTCCTTTGGGCGGAGGTGATTGTCACCGTCCGCACTGTGCGTCGCGCCCTGAGTAGCGCCGTGAGTGGCGCCGCCGCAAGCGGAAGCAAACTTGAAGGAGAGATTCGGAAGATTCGGTAGGCGCGAACCTCCAAGATATGGGAGCTGTTCTGTCACGTGCGATGCGAACTGTGAGACGGCGCCGAGCAAGAGTGAGGCGGCGTCAACGTCGGCTCTTGCTTGCACCGCCCGCCTCCGCCGCCCGCCCGGCTTGACCTGCGGCGGCACCGCCGCCGCATTCACCATCTGCATCTGATGCTCGAGTGCCGAGCCGGTCGCTGGCGCCACGCCCTCCGGTACCGGCTGGGCGAGCGCTGCTGCCGGGAGGAGATCTGCATGCTGTACGAGTCGGCGTCGGCGTCGTTGGATACTCTGCGCCGAGTCCGCCTCCTGGTCGTCCACAAGCCGCTTCTTCCGGCGCTCCTCTTTACGCTGCATCGAGTTCCATCTGTTCTTGATCGCATTGTCGGTGCGTCCAGGGAACATTTTGACAATCTCGGACCATCGGGTGCCGTAGAGATGGACGGCTTCGACAATCGCACGGTCCTCATACTCGGACCACTTCGATTTCGACACTTCTGGGCTCAGGTGGTTGTGCCACCGCTCGCGGCATTGCTTGCCAGATCGGCCTTGCATCTTTTTGCCAACGAGGGACCATCTGACCTTACCCTGTGACTCGCGCATGAGCTGGAGGAGCATGGCATCCTCAGCTGCAGTCCACACGTTCTTCCTCCACCCTAGCCCACCGCTGCTCCACCCACCGCTCCCAGGCTCCGGCGAGTCGCCTGACGAGTCGGCCTCTGACGCGGCGCTCGATCCGAAGCCGGTGCGCGGCGTCGGTTGGAGGTGGGCGAGCGAGGGCGCGATTCCACGCACGGTGCCCTCTCCAGGAGGCGACATCAGGCTCATCGACGCCGTCGCTGACACGCTCAACGACGCCCGCATCTCTGCAAGCGTGCCCATTTTTCTAACCGTCCCTTCGAAAGTCCGTTGCGTTTGCGGGTGAAACGTTAACAAACGACGAATTCGCGCTTAGCGGGAGTCTTTTTGTACAGTGTACCAAACTTTTTTTTTTTAAGTTTTGGGATCCAAAAAAGGGCCGGTCAAACGTTTTGGGCGAAAACAATGGTGGCAGCCTCAGAAGATGTTGACGAGCGTGTGGCGCTGACGATGCATCTGGAGCAGGTGGAGGAGCGTTTGCAGCTGGCACTCGAGGGCAAGGTGCGCTCCAATCGCCGCGCCCTTTCGATCCTCACCGCGGGCGAGCGATCAGTGCATGTGCCCACGACGAGCGTCTCTCGTTGATTCGCCCGCGCGGCTGAGCGGGATGCCCTTCTCCTCCCCTTTCCCGTGCAGGCTGCTCTGGAGCGGAGCGTTGCGAATGGGAAACTCGAACTGCGCGCGATGAGCCAGCAGCACGCCGCCGCCATCCGCCACGCCGCCGCCTTCGAGGCCGAAGCCGACGGGCTTCGTAAGATGATTACCACGCACGGCGCCTCTGCCGAGATGCCCGGTGCGATCGAGCTGATGCAGCAGGCGCGTCTGCAGCAGGCTGCGGCTGAGTCGCGCGCGACCGCCGAGTCCGAGCGCCTCGCCGCCGCCCAGGAAGTCGCACGCCTCGCGAAGGATGACCAGCAGCGTCTGGCGACAGAGGTGGCTGCACTCGAGGCGCGCCAGGCGTCGGCGGCGCGCGATGCGGCGGCGTCGGCGCGTCAGCGGACGATCGTGGAGCGGGAGCTGCGGAGCGCCAAGCAGAGGCTCGCCGCCGTCGAGGCCGAGGCCGCACTCACCCGCGAGCGCACGCAGCACACGCGCCAACGGAGCGGGATGCTCCAGGGCGAACTCGAGCTCTCTCACGCTCAGCTCGCGGCGCAGTCGCGTGAGCTGGACGAGCTGCGGCGAGTGGTGGCGAGGCAGCGTGTCACGGGCGAGGCCCTCACAGCCGAGCGCGAGGCCATCTCCGACGGCGGATCCGAACTACGACGCGCGCTCGCCGCCTCGCGCGCGAGGGAGAAGGCGCTCGAAGTCGAACTCAAGAGGTCAGAGCTGGAGAGTGCTGCGCTTCGGATGGGGCCAAAGGCGGCGGAGGAGGCGGCGAGTCTGCGGGAGGAGCTCGAGCGCGCGCAGGACGCCGCCGCCCACGCGCAGGCCGCGCTCGACGTGAAGAGCCACTCGCTGCGAGAGGCGCACGCGGCGCACCGCGGCGCGTCTGCCGAGATCGAGGCGAGATCACAGAGGGAGGAGGCGTTGGGTGCGCAGCTGGAGGGGTCGAGGGCGTCGGCGCGCAAGGCGGAGGCCAGGGTCGTCGAGCTCACCAGGGAGCTCCATGGTGCAAAGGAGAAGAAGACGAGAGAGCAGATCAACTTTCAAAAGGCGGAAGAGCTCTCGCAGGCTCTCGTCGAACAGGCAAAAGAGAAACAGAAAGAAAAAGAGTCGCACTCTGTTTCTTCCTCCCCCCCCCGGTTGTGTGCCCATGTTTCGCACAGCAACTTTGGCTTTGCCAGTGACCGCCGCCAGAGGTGTGCCCACTTTCACGAGGGAGGTCTCACACGCGTTTTTTCGCATCCGCGTATCACACCCCGTGTTGACACACCCAATGTTGACACGCCCATTTGATAGACCGCGCCACGCTGTCCCCATTGTATCACCACGCCGCATGTCACCACCACCCCGCCCCCCATCTTCA
>MDSY01095430.1_pt1 | contig 10737 bp, 10 predicted proteins | sample 811131 | NCBI WGS metagenome assembly MDSY01 (sample SAMN05326643, study PRJNA326480) | marine metagenome | isolation source: seawater | place: Atlantic Ocean: South West | collected 2010
AATAGAGATATTTAGAGGTCCTTCAACTTTACTTTATGGTAGTGAGGCATCAGGCGGATTAATTAATGTTGTGACGAATCGTATTCCAGAAATTGTTCCTGAATTTAGAAATACTTTTTACTCTAGTTATGGCGATAATCAAAATGAGAAATTATTTTCAATACAAAGCGAGGGTGGTCAGGATAAATGGGCATATCATCTTGATAGCACTAAACGTCATGCAAGAGAATACTCTAGCAGTAAAAAGCAGATTGAAAATAGTGATTATGAAACATTCAATTTTAATGTTGGGACTTCTTATGTTGACACCTGGGGATTCTTAGGCGCTAGCATCGGATACTTCGAGTCTACACATGGTGTTCCACTCAATCCTGATGACCCTTCTGAGCTGCCATTTTTAGAAACAGAGCAAAACCGTTTTGATCTATCTGGTAACATTATTGAACCATGGTCTGGAGTAGAAGCTGTTACACTGCATGCCGGTTATAATGATTACACTCATACGGAGTTTGAAGATGTCGGGGAAGCTGGGACAGTATTTGATAATGAGGAATTCAGCACTCGTATTGAAATTACTCATGCACAAGTTGGCAAACTAAAGGGTGCGTTTGGAACACAGTTTGGTTTTAGAAATCTGAGCGCTGTCGGCGAAGAGGCGTTTATTCCCAAAACTAAAACGAATAGCGTAGCTGCATTTATTCTAGAAGAAATAACTCTTACTGATTCGACATATCTGGAAATTGGCGGACGTTATGAGCATAAAGAAGACAATCCAAATAATGCTTCAGAAGTTACCAATGATATGTTTAGTATTTCTACAGGATTAAATTGGAATTCTGATCAAAATATGTCACTGGGTATCAATATTGGTCGAAGCCAACGTGGTCCGTCAGCAGATGTATTGTTTGCAAATGGTCCTCATGTCGCAACAGGAACATTCGAAGTAGGGGACGCTAATCTAGACGTAGAAACATCTAATACACTAGATATTATATTAGGCAAGTCCTACAAAGCTTGGCAATGGAATATCAATCTGTTTGCAAACTATGTCGAAGATTTCATTTTTTTAGAAGGACAAGATCTTGATAATGATGGTTCCGTTGATGAAGTTAACGAGACGAATACAGGGACAGGTGAGTTTCAATTGCATCATGTCGAACAGGATGATGTGACAATGTATGGTTTTGAGGTTTCTCTGGATACCAATATTTTTGATGGAAACTTTGGTCAATTAGATTTGAATCTATTTAGTGATTATGTGCGAGCTGTACGTAGTAATGGAGATAATATCGCAAGAATATCTCCAGCACGATTTGGTAGCGGCTTGAGTTATAACTATAAAAAATTCGACGCAGGGATCGATTTGACAAACGTTTTAGCGCAAAAAGATAATGCTACTCTTGAAACAGCCACTGGTGGTTATGCGGTTTTAAATATGAATGCTAATTACAACTTAATGAGTGGCAAACAGGATATGAATATATTTCTAAAAATGACTAACTTACTAGACGAAGACGGGCGTATGCATACTTCTTTTATAAAAGACCGTGCACCTATCATGGGAAGATCGGTTATCCTCGGTTTTCAGGCAACTTTTTAGCACAGCGAAGTTAAATGGAATACCTGCTCAAAAATAAAAAGATTTTAGAACTAGGATCAACACAAAAAATATCTGATAAATTTGCGATCAGTTTATCAGCTGTTTGTGCAGCACATTGTTTTTTTGTGCCAGTTCTCCTGGTACTGTTTTCGAATTTTGAATCTATTCAATATGACAATGAGCTAATACATTTCTTATTTTTGTTGGTAACGGTACCAATTAGCTTCTTTGCATTAATGTTGGGTCTTAAGAATCATAAAAAACCTTTATTTTTTGTTGCAGGCTTAGCAGGTCTATCTATTCTCATTACGGCATTAATACTGGGTGAGGCAAGATTAGGTGAACTGGGAGAGAAGTTAGTAACATTGTTTGGTTCAATTATCGTTGTTTTTGCACATTTTAAAAACTATCAAACCTGCATTCAAATCGAGTGTTCTTGTCATGATGAGTTAAATCAAACTGTTTAAGAAGCATTTTCTAATAATAATTACTCGTTTTTATTAATCATTACACATTAACTATTTTGACTATTGATTAATGAGTACTCAGTCTATTAATAAGTTGGGAGTCTTATGAACAAACAGAATAAGTTGCCAGTCACAGTTCTATCTGGTTTTTTAGGCGCAGGCAAAACAACAGTGCTTAGTCATATATTAAATAATCGTGAAGGTAAAAAAGTTGCAGTTATTGTAAATGATATGAGTGAAATAAATATTGATTCATCTATTATAAAAAATGAAGTAACACTAAATCATAGTGAGGAAAAGCTAGTTGAAATGAGCAATGGATGCATTTGCTGTACATTACGTGAGGATTTACTAATAGAAGTAGGAAAATTAGCCCAAGATGGACGTTTTGATAATTTAGTTATTGAATCTACTGGTATATCTGAACCACTACCTGTAGCTGAAACATTCACGTTTGCAGATGAAGAAGGTATTTCATTATCAGATGTAGCATCATTAGATACGATGGTTACTGTTGTCGATGCAGTTAATTTCTTAAAGGATTTTGAAGAGGCAAAATCATTAAAAGAAAAAGGTGAGTCACTTGGCGATGAGGACGAGCGAAGCGTTTCAGATTTACTCATTGATCAAGTCGAATTTGCCGATATAATTTTGATTAGTAAAACCGATTTAGTTAAATCCTCAGATGTAGATCGCCTTACCGCTATTCTTAAAACGTTAAACACCAAAGCTCGTATCACTCCTATCATGAATGGGAAAATAAAAGTTGATCAAGTATTAAATACAGGTTTATTTGATTTCGAACAAGCACAACAATCTCCAGGTTGGCTTAAAGAGATGCGCGGTGAGCATATCCCTGAAACAGAAGAATATGGAATTAGTAGTTTTAGTTATGCTGCGAGACGCCCATTTTATCCTGAAAAGTTTTATACATTTCTTCATAGTACAGAAGATTATGGCAAATTGATTCGTTCTAAAGGATATTTTTGGTTAGCGACTCGCCCACAATTTGCTGGTCACTGGAGTCAGGCAGGCGGTATTTGTGAATATGGGTACGCAGGCATGTTTTGGAAAGCTGTTCCCAAAGAAAATTGGCCTACCGATCAAGATTATTTAGATTCGATAGCTGAGACTTGGGCGGAGCCATTTGGTGATATGCGTCAAGAGCTTGTATTCATTGGTCAAAATTTAGATCAGAGTGCAATAACCGATGCATTAGATAACTGCCTCTTAAGCGAAGATGCCGTACTTAAAGGAAAGGAATATTGGGCAACATTTACTGATCCATTTCCTAAGTGGGAGACTAAATGAGCGTCGTATCAACTGTGAAGTCAGAAGCTACACGGTGTTTTAATTCCCGTAATGCTGCGATCAATGATCATCCTTCAATCCTTACTGATATTTTTCAAGAGAATATTAACATTGCTATTTGGGAACGAGATTTAAGTACCGATATAAAAAGTTGTGTTGATAAATTTCTGCAATCACATAGTGATTATCAAAGTAGTTTAATTGTAAAGCCAGACACTGTTTATAATAAGCTGATTGAGTCTGAAAATGCACTTATTAATGCACAAGCATTTTGTAAAGACATTTCAGAACTAGTAGAAATGTTTTGTGTGTTGTTTGATCTTGAGAGAGTCGGTTTACGATTAACAGTTTTAGATAATGCTATGTGTCCACGATTCCATACAGATAGAGTTCCCTGCCGATTAGTTTCCACATACCACGGAGTTACCTCAGAATGGTTAGCACACAACTTGGTAGATCGAAGTAAACTTGGCAGAGGAAATAATGGTCAACCAGATGCAGACTCAGGACTTTTTCAAAGCGAAGAAGATATTAGTAGATTAAATATAGGTGATGTTGCGATATTAAAAGGCGAGTCATGGGAAGGAAATGAAAATGCTGGATTAGTACATCGATCACCACAAGTCCCAACTAATCATAAACGATTTTTACTAACTCTGGATTATATTTAGATACTAAATTTTACAACTATCAAACTCTTATTCAGATAGAGTATTCTTGTCGTAACATGCTGAATAAAATAGATACGACCTTTGAATAATTTAAAAATCTTTGATTTCAGTTCTGTCTTGAACTCCAACTTTTTTTGCTAAATCAGATAAATTTATTTTTACCAAAGAAGCAAATCCCGCACCCTTGCGGGTATAGCCAGAGCTGGCTATTAAATCAAGGCCAACATATTTTTTATCAACATATGTAACTGCTTTATTCCATATAGAATCTGTATCAAGATCATTTGATGATGTCAGTATTTTCTCAATTCCCTTTATTTGTCTCTTTGCTAAATTCATTTCACCATATGATATGTAAATATTATTACCCTGGTATAATTTTTTTATTACAATGTAGTAGGAATAAGCTTTTGATAGCATATTAACTGGTGAATTTTCTATTCGTTTCAGCTCTGCAATACGCTTTTCCTCTGCAATCCGCTTTTCCTCTGCAATCCGCTTCTCTTCCGCAATACGCTTTTCCTCTGCAATCCGCTTTTCCTCTGCAATCCGCTTCTCTTCAGCAATATAATTCGCGTTACTGATAATCTCATCATTAATGGATTTATTTAACTGTCTTAATCTATTCTCTAGAGAATTTAGAGAATTAATGAGTTTTTTTCCTGATAAATCTATTTTATCAATGTGTTCCTCGTTGAGTTTATATTCCTTTATAAGAACAGAGAATTTATTACCTAGACCACTAATTTTTTCAATAGTACTTTCATCAGAATTTTTTTGTTTGATACAATCTTGTGACTTATATTCAAAATATTTCTCATATTTTTCGCAATTAAGATAAAACTTATCTTCCTCCTTACCTATTTTTTTTGTTATTTCATTAAAACTAATTTCGTTAGAATTAATTAATTCAGATCTCTTCTTATCTAGTACTTTGAGACTTTCGAATATTTCAATATTAATTTTTTTATACCCTGTTACTTTTTTTATATTTTTAATTAACGTTTTATATTGATCTCCCATATAGGACCCGCAACTACTTCTTCCACCAGCTCCGCATGAGTAAAAATAGTGAGAACTTGGATGCTTATATAAATGGCTAAATGTAGATACTGTCTGTTCAGACAATACCAATGCGCTAGTGAATAGTAATGATATTATGAAAAATATTTTCATGCCTAAAATTTTACCCCAGTTACTCTTTTTTTAGTACAAATAATACGGGAGAAATTATTGCTTATACTGACTGGGACAGAAGGCACGACTTACTTTTTCTGAACGAAGTTTCAGATGTTTTGTTTTCCTTGAGCTAACTCTCTTTCTCCATAAGTTAAATGAACTTCTTTTTAGGTTACTTCGCATTAATTTTATAACTGAGGTTTCATTTAAACCGTAGTTTGTTTTAATAGCTTCAAAGGGCGTACGATCTTCCCAAGCCATTTCAATAATCCTTGATAGATCTGGAATAGAGAATTTTTTTATCATACTATTTCTTAACTAAACTCCTGCACCCATGTAGAGAATACCGCTGCCATAAATTAAACCAGAAAATAAAAATATAACAAAAGTATAACCAAGTACTTGACGCATACGTAAACCAGTTATTGCGAGTATCGGTATTAACCAAAAAGGTTGAATCATATTGGACCACTGATCACCATAAGCCACCCCAAGAACAACAATTGCTGGGTCGACATTAAGTGATAATGCTGCCTCAATCATGATTGGACCTTGTACCGCCCATTGACCACCTCCGGATGGAACAAACATATTAATAAAACCACCTGAGAGGAATGCAAAAAAACCAAGTGTTTCAGGTGTTGCAATGGAGATAATCCAATCAGAGATGACCTTCATTAATCCCGTCGTTGCCATTAATCCCATAATTCCTGAATAAAAAGGATACTGAAGAATGATTGGACCTACCGTACCTGCTGCGTTATTAACTAGTTTTATATAATGCATGGCTGAATTTGCAAGTAACAATCCAAAGGCTAGAAATGTCCAACTAACAATATCTAAAGTCAAAGAAAATCCTCTGATTGTGTATACAACAGCAATATAAATAAATATTGCTGTAGCTAAAAAAATACTTAAAGATCTATGATTTTCGAATTTTTCTATTAGCGTTGTGTTATTTGTTTTTTCTTCAGACTTCACGTGATTATCTGTCAGAAGGTCGGGGTCTATCTCAATGACATCCTCTTTTTTGGGTCTCATAAGAGGACAAATTATTGTAATCATTGCTAACCCAATTAATGCGAGCACTATATTAACTGGCGAGAGTATTGTTTCTGTAACTGGGATGATACCGATCTTGCTTTCTAAGAGATGCCCGGGAGTCGCAACAAATAATGCCGATGAGGATGAGTAGCCCATATGCCAAATAACATATCCTGAATAAGCTGATGCGACTAATAACGGGTAATGTATTTTAAAGGGTTTTTTCAAACATTCTTTTGCAACACTGCGCGCTACAATAGCACCGATAATTAATCCAAAGGACCAGGCGCATAGACTTGCAACACCTGCAGTAAATGCTACTAGTGAATACGCTTGAGATGCTGTATTTGGTAACTGACCTATTCGCGTAAGAAAATTCTGAACCAATTCTGTGTGCGCTAAAGAGTGTGCACCAATCATGATAATGGTTATTTGTGCTGTAAAGGTAAATAACATCGAGAGTCCATCACCCCAAGCTACTAATGCAGAGGAGGGTGTGGCGTCAGTTAAAACTAAAGCAGATAAAAAAGTGATTATTGAAAGTATGATTACAAATATAAATGCATCAGGATAATAGCGCTCAACAAAAGCTACAAAAGGACGAGCCAAGATTTGAAATATCTTCATGAAGTTTTATTTTTTTTATTATAATTTATAGTTCTAAAATAAATAATTACTTCATTGTTGGCATAGAGAATTCTTTTCCTTCTCGAACACCTGCAGATGGCCATCTTTGTGTAATTGTTTTCCGTCTAGTATAGAATTTCACACCATCAGGCCCGTATGCAAATAAATCACCAAACAATGAACGTTTCCAGCCTCCAAAACTATGGTATGAAACTGGTACAGGTAGGGGGATGTTAATACCTACCATACCCACCTTTATTTGATCTGAAAAATACCTTGCCGCTTCACCATCGCGAGTGAAAATACAAGTACCATTGGCGTACTCATGATCGTTAATAATATCCATTGCTTCTTGCATATTATTAGCTCTAATAACCTGTAGTACTGGACCAAAAATTTCTTCTTTATAGGAAGTCATACTTGGTGTTACGTTGTCGATTAGTGTAGCGCCGAGAAAAAAACCATTCTCGTGTCCTTTAACTTTTATATCACGACCATCGACAGCAATGGTTGCACCCTGATCTTCAGCACTTTTTATATAGGAGGCGACTTTATTTCTATGGTCTTCTGTTATTAGCGGACCAAAGTCATTACTACTTTCATTATAGGCACCCACTTTGAGTGTTTTCATTGTTTCTTTCATTTTAGAAATAAAGCTATTACCAACTTCATCTCCAACAACAATGGCAACAGAAAGCGCCATACAGCGTTCACCGCTAGAACCAAAAGCGGCACCAATTAATTGATTAACAGCATTATCGATATCAGCATCCGGCATAACAATTGCGTGATTTTTAGCTCCACCTAATGCCTGACAACGCTTACCATTAGCTGAAGCAGTAGTGTAGATGTACTCAGCAACTGGCGTTGACCCCACAAAACTTATTGCCTCAACACGGGGGTCAAATAGCAAAGTATCAACTGCCTCTTTCCCTCCATTCACAACATTCAACACGCCCTTTGGAAGGCCGGCTTCGTGAAGTAATTCTGCAATGTATAGTGTTGAGCTAGGATCTCGCTCAGACGGTTTTAGAATAAAACAATTACCACAAACTATTGCCAGTGGGTACATCCACATTGGAACCATTGCAGGGAAGTTAAATGGTGTGATACCTGCCACAACACCCAATGGTTGAAACTCACTCCAACAATCTACAGATTGACCAACATTCTTACTGTGCTCACCCTTTAATATTTCAGGAGCAGAGCAGGCGTATTCGACATTTTCAATTCCTCTTTGAAGTTCACCCATAGCATCATGCGATATTTTACCGTGCTCTTCGCCGATAAGTTCACAGATTTTTTTAGCATTTTTCTCAAGCAACTCTTTAAAACGAAACATAACTCTTGCACGTTTAACAGCGGGAGTATTTCTCCATTCAGGAAATGCAATTTGAGCTGCAGCGATTGCTTCTTCAACCGTCTTTTTATTTGCAAGTTCAATTTTTCTACTTACTTCACCATTTGAAGGATTGTAGATATCTTGTGAGGAACCACCGCCATATTTTATTTCACCATTTATTAAGTGGCCAACTATTTTTGCAGAATTATTTTTATCTTTTATCGCGCTTACCATTTTTTAGACCTTACCACGTTGGAGGATTACAATTTTGTCCTTTATCTGGATTACACTTATCTTCTTTTGAATCTTCTTTATTTTCTTTTGCTTCTACTGGAGGATTACAATTTTGTCCTTTATCTGGATTACACTTATCTTCTTTTGAGTTATCTTCACTATGTTTATGACCATCTGCGACCATATAGCCATTGCTAAATAAATTATTATCTAGTGGATTTTCAGTGGCATTAGTGAACATAAAAAATGCAAAACTAACAATAAAACCACCACCTAGTAATTTAGCCAATAATCCGATTTTATTTTTTGCTTTCATTATTTTTTCCTATTTGAATTGTACTCAGCTCTAAAAGCGTCATAAAGTACAGGTAAACTTGCTGCATGTCTAGATAATGCTAGCCCACATCTGATTGATTGATTCTCACTTATTTGGCATTAAATGTTGGAGCCCCATCTGTTCTAGTACGCCATTTTGATATTTTTCTGTAAATGCATTAATTTCTCTTACTCCGTAATCGATTCCAGATACAGTTCTCATTGGACGATCTCCATATTCCATGTTGATTAAATTTAAGATCGCATCTGATACAAGATTCGGGTCACACTCAGGATTATCTTTCATAAATTCTTTAAACCCCTGCATCATTTCCTCAGATGCATGAGCAAGCTCGCCGTAATCATCGAGTCTTTGTTTATCATCTGGACGAGGAGAATTATCTATAAGGTTTGTGGCAAATGGACCTGGCTCCACAATAACTGAATCAATATTAAATGGAGACAGCTCATAGCGATAAATCTCAGCAAGCGCCTCAACTGCAAATTTACTAGGATTATATGTGCTGAGAAATGGAAAAATTATACGACCAACGATAGATGATACAGTTATAAAGAGACCTGTTTTTTTTGACTTCATGTAAGGAAGTGTTTCTCTAAATAGTCTAGCTACACCAATATAGTTAACATTCATTTGGTGATTTAATTGATCAATTGTGAATCCCTCGGCGAGACCAATGTTCATAATACCCGCGTTATTAATAACGACATCAATTTGGCCAAATTTTTTAATTACACTGCTAATTGCATTGCTAACTGATTGACAATTAGATACATCCATCTCCTCTATTGTAATATTCGAGCTAAGAGAGGAGAGAGACTCGGCATTTTCTTTATTTTTAACTTGGGTATCGCGCATTGTCGCGATAACATTAAAATCATTGTTAGCAAGTAACTCAGCTGTTAAGTATCCTATCCCAGTACTTGCTCCTGTAATAACTACAATTTTATCATGTGATGTAGACATATATATAAACTCCCTTAAGTATTATTTATCATAATAATTTTAAAGATGAATTATTAAAAATTCATTACAGCCGGTAGTGAGGCAATAAGTCGCAATGAAAGTAATAGCAAGTGCTTATTAACGGGCGATAGTAAAAAACCTTTCAGGCAGATTCCTTAATTTCGTCCGGGGCAGACAATGTATCAGTCAATTCATTTAGTGTGTTACGGAGTTCATAAAATTCTTTATCATTAAGACCTGTTTTACATGCAACCTGTTCTTGCAATTTAGCAACAGAGTGCTCAAGGTCTGAACCTTCTTTCGTTAAGTAGATGAATGTACGTCGTTCATCTTTTTTATCGCGCTGTCTTTTAATAAACTTAATTGATTGCAATCGCTTAAGCATAGAGCTAATTGTCGGTGCATCTAATTTTAATGTTTTTGCCAATTCGTTAACTGTTAAGCCATCTTTTTGCCAAAGTACCAGCATTACTAAATACTGAGGATAGGTTAATCCAACCGTCCCAAGGCGTTTTCGGTATGTACGAATAATTGAATTTGTTGCAGCATACAGTGCAAAACACAATTGGTGGTCGAGAAGTAAGTTATCGTATCGGGTCATCGTTTTTTGCGTTATTTTATCTATCTATTCTAACATAAAAGTAATTTTTTTTTGTAGTGTATAAATATCGCGCTAAACTAGCCATTATGAAACTAACGGATTGTTATAATTTCCATGATTTTAGAAAGCTTGCCAAGCAACGCTTACCTTCGCCAATATTTCATTATATAGATGGTGCGGCAGATGACGAAGTAACACATCGTCGTAACACCAAATCATATGATGATGTGGATTTGGTGCCTAATGTGCTAGCTGGGGTTGAGAACATAGATCTCTCAACGACCATTTTTGGAAAAAAAATTAACTTACCTTTTTATTGTGCTCCAACTGCCTTACAAAGATTATTTCATTATGAAGGGGA
>MDSY01016219.1_pt1 | contig 10736 bp, 7 predicted proteins | sample 811131 | NCBI WGS metagenome assembly MDSY01 (sample SAMN05326643, study PRJNA326480) | marine metagenome | isolation source: seawater | place: Atlantic Ocean: South West | collected 2010
ATTGTACATGTAATTGATAAGTTTTGCATTTCTTGATGCGGCCGCCCCGACCATAGCGTAATGTACACAATGTCTAGGATACCCACACTCATCGTATAAATACTTAAATGTTTCTAAACCCGTATCGTGATCTTTACAATATGCCGCAGCAAAACTTAAATCGTCTTCATCTTCTCTCAAATCATCACCATCGTTAGGTATGTCTTCAATTATTTCGTCGATTTCGTTACGACGTTTTTTTAATTCGTCAAGTTCGCCGTCAATACAAGTTCTGTAAATAGATTTCATTTTTTTATTTTATCTATTTATAGATTTATATAACAACTTAGGTTTATACCATTCCAAATTTCTTTTCTGTTTTAAACTCGAGTCGTTCATCCAATTCCTTTAGTTCATTTTTTTTCTTCAATTCTATACCCTTACAGTCATGTGTTTCAAGAACTATACACCTCGAACAAAAACCTAAATTACAATATTTACATTCGATCGGTATCCCTTTCTTTTTACATTTAAAACACGGCATATGAGTTATATTTATACAATATTTTATACTAAACACTGTATTTTAATCTTTAACTCTTAAAGAATAGATTCAAAGTATATGTATAATGGAAAAAAAAGTACTCGACCATGGGTTTGTTAAACTCATTGATCACATGCCTCGCGAAAATCTCGACGCGGCTATTGTCCAAGCCGCGCGCGTATCTTATGGAGAAGGAACTAAAACTGCTCGAGGTGATGCGGGTCTTATCCGATATCTAATGAGACACTGGCATAACACACCTTTTGAAATGGTCGAATTTAAGTTTCATATTAAAATGCCTATGTATATAGCGCGCCAACATTTACGTCATAGAATGGCAAGTGTAAATGAATACTCTGCAAGATACTCCGTCGTTAAAGACGATTACTATAGACCAGAAACTTTACGTGGTCAATCTAAAATAAACCACCAAGGGTCCGAAGGAAATATAGAACTCCCCGATGAAGACGCCGAAACATTTAACAAACACTTCGATAACACGTACGACCTCTATAAAAAATTACTTGAAGATGGGTGTTGTAGGGAACAGGCAAGAGGTACCCTTACACAATCCACATACACAGAATTTTATTGGAAAATAGATCTACATAATCTCATGCACTACCTCCGTCTCAGAATGGAACTTGGTGCCCAAAAAGAAATTAGGGAATATGCCGATGCTATTTACGAACTCGTTAAACCGCTCGTACCCGTAACCATGAAAGCATTCATGGATTTTAGAATGAACTCAATTCAGTTATCTGGACCCGAAATAGAAGCTATCGCCAATGGAACTCCAATAGATTCAGTTGGTGAAAGAAGAGAATTTCAGGAAAAATTAATACTACTCGGATTAAAAATATCCAGTAATAATAAGTAAAACAATGTTTTCACTTTCCACAGTCGCGACAAATTTTGCATCAACGCAAAAAAAATTTAAGAAGTTCGGTAAGAAACTTCGAAAACAAAGAGATGGTGAAATAGATACTATGAAAGAAAAGTTAAAAGAAATTGCCGAAGATGAGATTCAACGTACTAAAAATCTGTTCCAAAAACACAAAGACTTCTTTGATGGTACAAAAAAGTGTTCTAATACACCATCTACAGAAACGACAGCTATTGATTTTTACGAAAAGCCCTAAATGCTAAATCCAAACTCAACAGTGTCAGGAAAATTGATACCTCCTTGTATTGTTCTAACAAGTTACCTGCAAATACAGCCGATAAAACACTGTATTGCACGTACCTCATTTCTCGTCTCGTTTTATCTAAAGAACGTTTCATAGACGCCCTAGACTTTTCCATACCCAAAACCGCTGTACTTATATTCTTTACGCGATTCGGCATTTCTGTTGCGGTTGAAAACATACCACCTAGATCTATAACATCCGAAACCTGTTCTCTTAATATAGGTTCGAGGTACTCTATATATGTAAAATTTGGATCGAGCTTTACACATGTACCTTCTATAGTCGAAAACGTTTTTGCAAGATATACAAAAGACGTTGGGATAATAAACGGTTTTTCTTGAGCAAGTTTAAGTAAAGTATCGTCACTCAATATTTCCTCCTTAAGATTTGTACCGTCTAAAGTTTCGAGATAATTAAGTGTCGTTTTAAAAAAAAGTTCAATATCACTCATATCTTTTGTCGTCGGTAAAATAACTTTTAAACGTATGAGTACATCAACTATACCTTTTGTATCCTTATTTATTATGTGTAAAAACATTTCCTTAAATCCTTCTTTCATTTCGTCGCATATATCAATAACAAGTCCGAAATCGTAAAAAACAAGCTTACCATCACCGGAAAACCCCAAATTACCTGGGTGAGGATCGGCGTGAAAAAACCCCTTATCCATTGTCTGAATAACATACGAATTAAGAAGAGCTTCACACACTTTCTTCTTATTTACACGCGAATCGCTTATACTTTCAAGTTTTTCCGAAGGAACGTATTCCATGACAATCATGTTTTGAGTAGATATATCGGTATATATTTTAGGTACTTTCATCCATTTTATCTTTTTCATTCGTTTTCTAAACTTTTTCGCGTTCTCAATTTCCTTTTCGTAATCCGATTCCGCTAATAAAAAATCAATGGATTCATCGAGAACATAACCTGTATTTGCACCCGTATCTATACCCACTTTTTCGAGAAACTCAACAATTTGTTTAATATTATCCGTATCATTTTTCATTATATTGTATATATTCGGTCGTTTAAGTTTAACTATAACCTCTTCGCCCGTCGATAATTTTGCCCTGTGTACCTGACCAATACTTGCCGATTTAAACGGTTCGTAATCAAAAAACGTAAATACGTTATTATTCAAGTGAGGCCTGATCATTAAACGAACGACGTCTTTATCGATTGGAGGTACGTTATCCTGTAAAGATTCGAGTTGTTGCGTAAACTCCAATGGATACAAATCAACACGTGAAGATGCTATTTGACCTATCTTAACAAACGTAGGCCCAAGTTCAATTATCTGATCTCGTGTCCATTTTCCGAAATCAACCTGGTTTGTTTGAAATTGTTTCCGTAATAAATACTCACCGGCAAACCTCCACGTCCTAGATTTTTGCTTGGATGGTATTTTTATGGGCATTTTTGTCGATAAACATAGTGCCATCTTAGTATTACTTATAAAAAAAATACTTATAGATTTAAAACGATTCATTATAAAATGACATACCCCGTAAAAGCAACTGTGTACGAACCTATGTACGAATATAACGATAAAAAGTATATAAGACTCACTGTACCAGATAAAGTTAAGGATTTTATACTTGCATTACACGTAAATAAATCAAATGTCATACTTTTTCCAGATAAACTCGACGATCCACTCGAAGGTAATGTTTTAAAAGTAAAGGTTCCGTTTAGGTACAGACGTGTCATGTGTAACGTCGATGGCGATACACCGGTCCAATCGTTAAAAAGGGGGGATACCGTCCAAACTGAAATCCAATTTAATGGTGTTTGGAACGCTCACAAACATAGCGGATACTCATGGATATTGAAGTATATAAAGTTTAAAAACGATTAATAATAAATGAGTCTTACACGTTCAGGATATCTCACAGGTGAGACACAGGAAATCAAAAATCAACTCACGGTTCGTGCTGTAGTTAATACAGAGTTTGGGTTTCCTCCGCCTCCCTTTAAGGTATTCAGAAAAGCTAAATCAGGGTTATGTGTTCCCCGATACTACGGCGAAGATAAGTTTGGACCACCGAAAGAAGATCGCCGACCTGAACCAGTTAAAATATCAACTAAGTTTAATGGAAAACTACGTGACGAAACACATCAAAACGATGCTATGGCGGCGGCACTTAAAGCAGGACATGGCGTTCTCTCACTTCCTTGCGGTTTTGGCAAAACAACCGTTGCTTTGGCGATAGCGTGTAAATTAGGTTATCGAACCATGATTGTTGTCCATAAAGAATTTTTAGCAAACCAGTGGAAAGAAAGGATCCAACAATTTTGTCCCGGTGCATCTATAGGAATAGTACAACAAGATAAGAAAGAAATCGAGTGTGATTTTATCATTGCAATGCTCCAATCCCTCTCACTAAAAGAATACTCGTTTAACGATTTCGATACTATAGGAACGTTAATAGTAGATGAAGCGCACCATATTTGCGCTAAGGTATTCTCACAATCTCTATTCAAAATGTGTCCTAAACACGTCTTTGGTTTATCGGCCACACCAACACGTAAAGATGGACTCACGAAAGTTTTACACTGGTTTATGGGACCAACATTCTTTTCTATCGAACGCGAAAATCAACAACAGGTCGAGGTTTTTCCTATAGAATATACATGCCAAAGATTTAACGATCCGCCTCCGTGTACGCGTTTCGGTAAATTATCACTCGCGACCTTAATCACGGAACTCACCGAAGATAGAGAACGAAACGTTGTTATTCTAAAACTCATAAAAGATATATCAAAAACAACACGCCAAGTTTTAGTACTAAGTGATCGCCGACACCACTGCGAAGTACTCCACCAAAGTTTTAAGAAAACGTCCGGTCTTTACATGGGTGGTATGAAAGAAGCTGACTTAACAGAATCAAGTAAAAAGAAAATCATTTTTGCAACGTTTAGTCAGGCACACGAAGGTCTCGATATACCCACACTCGATACCGTTATATTAGCGACACCAAAATCCGATATTGTTCAATCTATAGGTCGAATCATGCGCGAAACGCATGGAAAAAAGAACAACCCACACATTTACGATATTTTCGATCAATGGTCAATATGCCATGCCATGTATAATAAACGCCTTAAAGTATATAAACAGGGTGGATTTAACATACCAAAATCAAATAAGGTAAAGGAAGAAGAAAATTTTTTTAAAAAAGGTCAATGTTTCATTAACATCTAAATTTTAATCATGTGTATTTGTAAGAATGCCTGGTTGTTGTGACACTGGTCGTAACGTCCAAAAATATAGAGGCTCAGGTGGATCTGCATCCACACTTCAGGAAGCTCTAGAAAACAGTAACGTAGCTACATTAGATATAGTACTCCAATCCGGTGCCAAATTTAGGGGCGATGGAAGCGCCTTAACAGGTATATCAGGTTCGGGAGGAGCAGTTGGAAATCTACAACAAGTTACGAATCAAGATAATCAAACAACAAACGAAATCATTATTACAAATACAGGTTCAACATCTTTACAAACAGCCGGTGGTATAACTGCCGCGGGTGCAATATCCGGATCCACATTTTCCGGTCAAGGTTCAGGTCTCACTACACTTAACGCATCTAACCTTACGTCTGGGACAGTTCCATTAGCGAGAGGTGGGACGGGTCAGGCAACTGCAACTGCAGCTGCAACAGCTCTTGGGTTAGGAACAGGGGATTCACCACAGTTCACTGGAGTTAATATAGGTCACGCGTCGGATACAACGATCACAAGAATAAATCCAGGTGTCATAGCCGTAGAAGGTCAAACCGTTCGAACGGGTGACGTCACTTTAGGTACAGAAACGTCCGGAGATTACGTTTCCACAATTACGGGAGGTAATGGTATTGCAAGTACAGGTGCAACATCCGGTGAAACCGTAGCACATTCGTTATCCGTAGATACAAAATCAAACGGTGGTTTAGCTATAGAAAATGGTAAGCTTGCACTTAAATTAGACGATTCATCAATAACAGGTATATTAAGTACAAGTGATGGAGGAACAGGGTCTAGTATTTCATCAGTCACTAAAAGCGATCTATTAGTAGGTGCAAATGGAGGAGGTTCATTTACAAAGTTATCCATACCCGGGAGTAATTATGATGGTTTAGTTCTAAAAATAAATGCGTCCGGTGAATTAACGTGGGGAACAGGAGCAGGAACAGGGTTCTGGACAAAAGACAATTCAACGAACGAAATATATTATAACATAGCCAATGTCGGTATTAACAATTCAAACCCTCAATACAGGTTAGACGTTGTCGGTGATATAAACTTAACGGGTAGTTTAAGAATTAACGGGGTCGCACAAACATTTGGAGGTGGAGGTGGAGGAACATCTCTATGGACCGCAGGTACTGGTGCGGATACTGGCACTATAAACAGGAACTCAAATGTTGGTATAAAAACTACAACCCCAAATTATGAGTTAGATGTTAACGGTACAGTAAATGCAACTTCATACAGAGGCGATGGTTCCAATTTAACAGGTGTGACTGCAGCATCAATTACAAGTGAAGCGTCACGAACTATAAAAATTTCAACAATTCAGGCTCAGGGTGGAAGTTGGGACGTCAGATCATCATAAATTTAATATAATCAAACTATAGTATAATGGCTGGAACTGGTAGCAGTACAAGTGACAACACAAATAATACAACTGTCACAGATCCTATATACCAAGCAGCACTTACTTCTGGTGAAATTTTAAACTGTTGGGTACCTAGTCAATCAAAATTATCGCGAGGTAAAAAGGGTACAATTCAGAGAATATATTCGGGAGATCCATTAAATAATAAGTGTAACGTATACATTTATAACGAACAATCAAAAGATTGGAAATTAGAACACGAAATCCACGGTGCCATCACCCGTGGTGGGTCTTTTTTCCGTCCCACTACTTACTTAACTAGCAACTCCACACTACTTAACGGTATAACGTATACAACATCCTCATCTTTTGATAATAGTAACGCATATAAAGCGTTTGCTAATGATACTTCCCAAAATAATTATCATACCACTTCGGGTGGTTCATCACGTTATCCCCATTCTCGACCCAGTAGATGGAATATGTATAACCCTGGTGTGACATTTCGACCTGGAATGTATGATAATCGATATGGTCCTAACGATATAGGAGGCGTACAAGGTGAATGGGTGAAAATTCAATTTTCAATTCCAGTTCTAGTTGACGCTTTTAAATTTATAGAAACTAACACAATCATGACATCAGTTGCAGACAGTAATGGAAACTATCATGCATTAAAACAAGTCGATGAATTTACTTTATTGGCAAGTAATAACGGTACATCTTGGACGAATATAGGAAATTTTGATAACACTAATACAGTTCCTACGGATGATATTGTAGGTAATATTACAACAACTACCGCATATACATATTATGGATTTGTAATTACAAAAAGAAATGTTCCATCGAACTATTCATATGCTAGTGGTGATTATGTATATCATCATATTGATATTCACGCGTTATCTTTGAGAGTGGTAGGCCCAAGTGAAGATTTTGGTAGATCTCTCGACGGAACAGATAATGCAGATATGGTAGCTATAGGCGCACCAGGAACATGGTTTGGATCTGTATCGAATATTGATGGTTATGCTTACGTATTCACTAAAGATAGTACTGGTAATGGATGGACACAAAGGGGTACTGAAGTATCACAACAGGGAGGGTTTGGACACTCCATAGCTTTATCCCAATACGACGGTAACATATTAGCCGTTGGTGCACCATTTTATAATACGGTACATCCACCGGACCCTACAGGTGGTAATACGTTTTCGTTCGACAACGTTAGCTACAAAGATGTTTATGTATCTGAAGGTAAAGTTTATATATACAAATGGGATGGTTCAAATTATACTTTACAACAAACCTTAAATTCACCATCAGGGTCTTTATCATCGAGCGTAACTCCCGATAATTGGAAAAATTTTTATTTTGGATACTCCCTAGGTATAACAGATGTAGGTGATAAGATAATCGTAGGCGAACCATCGATTAGAAATATTTGGTCTATAAAAGATCAAGACGTCATAGCTGGGAACGATACATGGAAATATACCGGTAACGCACACGTTTACGATAATTTTACCGTTTTAACTGGTGGTACGACCTGGAATACAACAAGTAACGTTTCTATAACATCTGTTATAGGTGCAACTGGTTTCGATTACGGGAATAACAATCATGATACAGACCCAACAAAAGTTAGGTGGTTGGATGCACTTGGTGCATCTGTAGATATAAACAGGGCGGGCACGCGTATATTAGCAGGCGCACCCGGAAGTGTAGGTACATTACCAACGATAGAATCTGAAGGAACATTAGAATTCGCAGGGAGAATATATACACTCGATTGGGATCCAATAGAAGGTGTATGGAAAGAAATGGGAGACGAAAATTCTAAACATATAAACCCAACACAATCTAATATATTTAAAGGGTTTTCTACACGTTTTGACGGTTCAGGGAGACGTATAGTTGCTGGTTGTAGAGCTGTAGAAGGTAGAGGTATTGTTTCCGTATTCGATTGGAATGGAGATCAGTGGGTAAGTTTTCCAAATGAAATGGTTGAAATATCAGGTTGGAACGTGGATAGTACTCAACCTTTAGATGAGATACACGCGTTAGGTGAATCTGTATCTATTGATGGTGAAGGTGAAATGATAGCTATAGGAATATCCAATCTCCATAACTCTTCCATTACACCTCCTGCTGGTGGTATTAGACCAAACCTGTTTAGTGTAACTAATATGAAATATATAGGGGGTGCAACTACAACAGTAGCCAGTTCGGATACCCATATCGATACAGGTTCATCAAATACTTGGGCATACAATATCCAACAGTCTATGATTGTTAGAGGTAACGTAACGGTAGGGGGGTTTATTCAGGGGACAGGTATGTCTATAGGTACAAACGATGCTTCGGATAGAGGTACTAAAAGTTTATTCTTCGGTGGTACAAAAGGGGATAACACGTATGATTTGACGGTTATAGAAAACCGTTTGTATGAAAATAATGAATTATCTGAACTATTAGTGTTTAAAGGGGGAGAAGGGCAAAAGCCAGAAAATTGGGATGACAATTCGGATGGATTATGGCGTGGTCCAGATAAAATACGTTTAAAAAGCAGTCTCATAGGTTTTGACTTAAATACTGACACATTGGATAGAACACAGGATAAAACAAGTATTGTAATGATCGAAGAAGCGGGTATACCCAAGATTGGTGTGAATACCACGCGACCATCTGAATGTATTGATGTAGTTGGAATGATTAAGTCTAGAGATGGATTTTCAGGTCCAGGTACGTCTCTGACAGGTATAGGTATAGATTATGTTAATTCATTATTGTCAGAAAGACTTGGCGAAACTGGAGCAATCGGACAAAGTACCACGTGGGGAGACACCACTGTATCAGCAAATTCAGTGGTTTATCCTTTAGAGTCGATGCGGGCTATCGGATGGAATGGGACATGGAGAACTGGGTATAGTTATGAATATTATACCAATGTAACTGGCAACGCTGAAGGTCCATCACCTTCAAGTCAATATGACGATAATTATCCAGTTTTTGAACCCGAAACTCCATCCGGATCTGGGAAACTCCCACCGGATAGTTTTAATGACGGTTTTGAATATGGAAATCGCAATACTTTTCACGTATGGGATGGAATTGTTCCTTTTGAGTCCCAGGAATGGGGGACCCGGAAAACGTGGGCTATTGAATATGACATGGAGCGTGGGAAAAACCTAGTTCCTGGCTTCGACGGTCCATGGATATCATGGACGATACCAGAACGTATATTCGTAGAAAAAATAGAAGTTTGGTGTATAGATTATTACCATATACCAAAAGTATATACTATATTCGGTAGTCCCGATCAAGGTGAAACTTGGCATCCACTATATACAAATATACACGGGCAAAGACCGAATTGGTGGACCACAACAGACCAGACTTGGTGCGAGATATGGGAGAACCAGGCACTAGATACATCTAAAGACCTGGCCTATCGAACATACGCTATTGTCATTCAATCCAATTTGGGAGGAACGCAACAAAGTCTCATGTACGGTGGCTATTCTACAAACCATTCGTCGAGAGGATTGATGATTCACAGATTTAGAGTAACTGGTAAAGATATTACATATACACCGAAGGTAAAAATCACTGATACGGGTAAAATCGGTATATTAAACCTTTCTCCAACCTACCCATTAGATGTCGACGGTGATATAAACTTAACGGGTGATTTAAGAGTTAATGGAGTTGCACAAACATTTGGAGGTGGAGGTGGAGGTAGTGGTACGAGTGTTTGGGGACAAAACAGTACTACAAACCAAATATATTATTTAACAGGTAATGTCGGTCTTAACAATTCAAATCCTCAACATATGTTAGATGTAACTGGTGATATAAACTTAACGGGTGATTTAAAAGTTAATGGAGTTAATCGAGAACTTCCAGTAGTGAATTCGCTTTGGACATTAGGAACAGACCCAAACAATCCGAACGACCTTTATAGATGGGACGGGCATATTGGTATTGGAATGAATATTGCTCCAACTGCACCTCTTCACGTATATATAAGTCCCACCCAGAGTTCTGGTCCGGTAGGTGGGCAAACACCCGCGGACAATGGTATATTTATTCAAAACGATCAATATGGTTCATATGATAGTAATACAGACACTATTACAAAAGACGCACACGCGATTTTAGGTATTCAAACAAGATCTGGTCATGGAAATCCTTACGTATCATGGCATACTTGGCCTTGGCAAGGATACTCTATGGGTATAGATGCATATGACGGTAACAAATTGAAAATTTCGGCTAGCCAGGAAAATGTACATACAAGAACAGTGATCACAATCACCGACGAAGGTAGGACATTTCAAGATCCCAGTCCTTTTACCCAGTATGTAGGTATTAAAAATACAGACCCTCAATACGATCTAGACGTCGGCGGTGATA
>MDSY01046569.1_pt1 | contig 10735 bp, 8 predicted proteins | sample 811131 | NCBI WGS metagenome assembly MDSY01 (sample SAMN05326643, study PRJNA326480) | marine metagenome | isolation source: seawater | place: Atlantic Ocean: South West | collected 2010
GAAAAAAAAACTGGATTATTTATATAAATCCAGTTTTTTTTTTACTTTAATTAGAAGTTCATCTCAGCTGCTTGTACTTTCTCGAATTGCTTCTTCTTAAGAACTAAAAGAATTTGTGCAATTGTTACAGTAAAGAAGAATGCGATCATACCTTTAACACGGTTTGGGTTTTGTAGAATAATCTCAGTTTCTGTTTGACCAAATCCACCAACGTTTGGATCTAATGTTAATGGTTGATCAGCCTTAATAATATCATTTACCTTAACAGAAATATCTAAACCAGCAGGAACTGTTTGTGTTACACTATTACCATCTGTAGACTCAACGATAACACTCGTTTTCCCTTTTTCACCAGGTTCAATAGCAGTAATTTTACCTGCGGCCGTTGAAGTAAAAGTTGTGTTATTACTCTTTTCACCACTTGGGTATACTTGCCCACGTCCACGGTTACCACCAACATAAACTGGGTAGTTTAAATAGTTAACCTCTTTAGACTGTGCAGGGTCAGGAGATAGTACAGGGAAAACAATCTCTCGGTTTTTATCGCCCGAAATTGGACCAACGACAAGAATGTTTGGTTTCGTTTTACTGTATGGCTGAATGAAAGTACCTTTTGTTTTAGCTTTAATTTCGTCTGAAAGGCGATCTTTTGGTGCTAATTGAAAACCTTCTGGTAATACTAAAACTGAACCAACGTTTAATGATCCGCGTTTACCATTAGCAGTAATTTGCTTAACGGATGTATCATAAGGAATACCAACAACAACTTCAAATACAGTATCGGGTAAAACTGCTTGTGGTACTTCTAATTCAACTGGTTTTTGCGCTAAGTGACAATTTGCACAAACAATACGACCTGTTGCTTCTCTAGGGTTCTCATAAGCGTTTTGTGCAAAAACAGGGTATGCATATGAAACCTTTGGGAAAATTGTAGTTGCTACAATCCCAAGAATTAAGAAAATAGACCTAAGTTTATTTAACATAAGTTTTATTTATGGAGTTTTATACGTTTATTTAATTTGGATTATACACGTAATACTACATAATTACTATAACTTGGGTCTATTTACCTTTTAGTTCCAAGTTTTAATATAAGTTTATTTTTCTAACAATAAAACCAGCCCTGATCCTCCCAAATATAAAGCGAGTAATGCACTTGCCATTAATATTTGTGTTACTGGGTCTGTAGAAGGTGTAATTATCGCAGCTAATGTTGTAGCAACTACAACTACATATTTCCATGCAGATAACATATTTTTACCAGAAACAATTCCTAAAAGCCCTAAGATTATTTGAACAACGGGGACTTGAAAGGCTAAACCAGTGGTAAAAATTAACACAGCTATAAAGTCAAAATATTGGTCAAATGACCAAAAGGGCTCTACTATCTCGGAACCATAAGTAATAAAAAATCTTAACGCTGCAGGTACTAGAAAAAAGTAAGAAAAAGCTAAACCAACACCAAATAAAAGTCCCGAACCAATAGTCATCGGTAATAAGATATCTCTTTCTTTTTTTGTCATGCCAGGTAAGACATATAAAAAAATTTGATAAAGAATAAGTGGACTAGTTATTAAAATTCCACTGAATACTGCTATTTTAATAGAAGCAAAGAAATATTCACCTGGTGCAAACTGTAAAAATTTTACCCCCATTGCAGGAGCTTGAAAAACTTTAACAATTTGTCGAATATCTGCAAAGCATGTTAATGTTGCCGTTATAAGAGCTAATATACAGAAAATAAGACGTTGGCTAAATTCTTCAATATGCTCAGATAGAGCCATTTCATCCCCATTAATAACGTCTAATTCAGGAGAGGTTTGTTCGGCTATACTCAGGTCTCTGTTTATATTATTCATTTTTCGTCTTTTCTTCTCTAATAATGGGCATTATTTACTACAATTATGCTTATTGTTTATTTAAGCTGGGGCTTAATTAATACTTCTACCTTACTTTATGGTGACTTTGAATTCTTGAAAATTAATCTATTTTTCATCCTTTGCTTTATCTACAATAATACATTCAGTTGTTAAAACCATACTTGCAATTGAGGCAGCATTTTGTAATGTTGAACGAGTTACTTTTGCTGGGTCGATTATACCCGCATCATACATATTCACGAATTCATCAGTGGCTGCATTATACCCAATTTCAAAGCTATTTTCTTTGATTCGTTCAACAACAACAGCGCCATTTTTCCCTGCATTTGAAGCAATTCGTTTTAACGGTGCACATAAAGCCTTTTCAACAATTAAAGCCCCAATTAACTCATCATCACGTAAATTATCTTTTGCCCATTCTAACAGTTCGTCTGAAATATGAGTTAGCGTTGAACCACCCCCAGGTACGATGCCTTCTTCAACTGCCGCTTTAGTTGCATTAACGGCATCTTCTAAACGTAATTTACGGTCTTTCATTTCAGTTTCCGTAGCAGCTCCAACTTTTATTACTGCTACACCACCACTTAATTTTGCTAAGCGTTCTTGAATTTTTTCTTTTTCATAACTCGAATCGGAAGTTTCTAATTGACGACGTAATTGTTCACAGCGCGCTAAAACCTGGTTCTTATTTGAATCAGAGATAATAGTAGTTGAATCTTTTCCCACAATAACACGACGTGCTTGACCTAATGATTCGATTTCCATTTTTTCTAATGTTAACCCAGCATCACTACTAATAACTTGGCCCGAAAGTAAAACTGCAAGATCTTCTAAAATAGCTTTACGTCGATCACCAAATCCAGGAGCCCGAACGGCAACAACATTCAAAATACCCCTCATTTTATTAATAATTAAAGTTGCTAATGCTTCTTTTTCAACATTATCACTGATAATTAAAAGAGGTTGGTTTGTTTTTGATATCAATTCTAAAGTTGGTAGAAGGTCTTGTTTTACAACAGTAATTCTTTTATCCGTTAGTAAAACATATGGATTTTCTAAGATAATTTCCATTCTGTCTGTATTCGTAACAAAATATCCAGAAATAAAACCTCGGTCAAATCCCATCCCTTTTGTAATTTCGAGCTCTGTTACAGTAGATTTTCCTTCTTCCAGAGAAATTAATCCTTCTCGACCAACTTTATCAATTGCCGAAGCAATTAAAGAACCAACTTCCGTATCATTACCTGCTGAAATTGTAGCAACCTTTGTTATGTCCGAAATTTGTTCAATTGGACGTGCATAATCGGTCACTTTGCGTACAACAAACTGAGTCGCTTTTTCAATCCCGCGTTTAAGAACGATTGGATTTGCTCCTGCAGCTACATTTCTCATACCTTGCTTAATAATGGCATATGCTAAAACAGTAGCTGTTGTTGTTCCATCTCCTGCTACATCATTAGTTTTTGAGGCCGCTTGGCGAATTAATGAAACGCCAGTATTTTCTAAATTGTCTTTTAAGTTAATCTCTTTAGCGATGGTTACTCCATCATTAACAATTTGTGGTGTACCATATTTCTTTTCAAGTACAACATTACGTCCCTTTGGTCCTAACGTTATCGAAACCGCTTCAGCAATAGTGTCCATTCCTTTCTCTAATGCTTTTCGTGCGTTTTCTTGATATAAAATCGTCTTTGCTGCCATATAAATTAACTATCTATATAAGGAATAAAAATAATTCCGTTAGAACTGACTAGTATCTACTGGAATATAGAAAACTTAACTCTTTTAATAATTACGAAAATAAGTAACTAAATTGCAAATGGAACTTTCGTAAGTTTTACTTACTAAAACTTTTTTGGGCAATCCAATTTTAACATTAGTTTGAAATTTGGCTCAGGCTGGACTTGAACCTGCGACCTTGGGCTTATGAGTCCCCTGCTCTAACCAACTGAGCTACTGAGCCATCCATTACATATAATACCAAAAATTTTACTCTTTTTGCAACTTAAATGCACTACCCTCATCAACTTTTTACTAACGAAAAATCTTTAATCTTGTGTATATTCTAAAAAATCCTTGATATCTCACAGACCCTGTAGTAATATTTATGTAAGTAAATAATTGCCTGTTTTTTATTCTTATTGTCTAAAAAATGAATTTTTAAAAACATTTTGGGTCACTAACTCAATGGTAGAGTACTCGGCTTTTAACCGAATAGTTCTGGGTTCGAGTCCCAGGTGACCCAATATATTGTAGTTTGAATATAGATTTAGTTGGGACTTGTATCATTATCTACACGCAGATCAAACCAAAATGTACTGCCGACGTTAGAACGGCTTACTACATTTATATTCGTTTTGTGCTCTGAGAGAATAGTATCTACTATTGGTAAACCTAAGCCAGTACCTTTTAATGTATGAACATCATTTTCAATACGGGAAAACCGTTGAAAAATATATTGTTGATCATTGGAAATAATCCCAATACCAGTATCTACAACTTCAATTCTTATAACCAATTGACCCATTCTGTAGGCTCGCATAATTATTTCCCCGTTTGGATAGGTAAATTTCAAAGCATTCCCAACTATATTAATAAATACTTGAAGGAGTAAATCCTTATTACCTTGAACTAAAAGTTCGTTAGTTGAAATTTCCGAGTGTAAATGTAGGCTTTTATCCCGTGCTATAATTTGGTAATTAGCGGTTGTTTGGTAAATTGTTTCTGCAATATTTATCCTTCCTAAAGGAACATCTTTAAGGGAATCAATTTTTGATATACATAAAATATCATTTACTAAACGTGTTAAGCGGTTTGTCTCTTTATTAACAATGTCTAAAAAGTACCGTTTTTGCAAATTACTGAGTGTATAGTCGTATTCTTGGATTGTTTCAATAAAAGACTTAATGTTGAATAAAGGTGTACGTAACTCATGTGAAATATTACTTATAAAACGATTCTGTGTTTTTTCAAGTTCTACTTCTTTTGTTCGATCTTGAACCGTAATCCCAATTCCAATTGGGATCCTATGTCTATTAGGCGAATTATAAACAATATTTAAAATAATGCGTACTGACCGTTTAGGAAATTGGTTTAATTCGTCTTCTATTGTGCCATCAAACAGGGCGCTTTGTGTATCAAATAAAATGTCTTGCAAAATTACAAACATTTTTTTCTGTAAAATAATTGGCAAATGATCCCATATTGGAGTACCCATAATGTTTGTTTTCATTTTCCAACCAAAAATTCTGAACGCAGTTGTATTGACTAACACAATCCTTAAATTTGTATCTAGGAGTAATGCACCATCAGTACTCGTGGTAATTAAACTTTCTAGTTTAGTTTTCTCACTGACTAATTGCTCGCGATTTTTTTCTTCAAATAATTGTAAACGCCTACCCAATTCATTAAAATTACGTATTAAATGACCTAATTCACCCCCGAAACGTAAATTAATCCGTTTGGAAAAATTACCATTTGCAACGCTTGTTAAACCTTTAGATACTTCAGTCAGGGGTTGTATAATTGTGAATTTAACAAATAAAGTGGCAAAAATAATAATAATAATAGAAAAAACAATCTCGCGTATTATTGTTATATTATTTGAAAGAGTAAGGTTTGAGTTAGTTCCAACAATTAATAACCCTAAAAACATATCATTTGAAAGAACCCTAATTTTTAAGGTTGTAACATCAAATTTTAACAAGGTGTTTGTTTTTAATTCTTGGACTCTTTCTTGGTATAAAGGTTTAAGAGAATCGTAGGAGGAAAAGATTTCCCTATAACTGTAAGGTATTCCATATTCTTTACCTTTGGAATCAATAAATATGATAAATCGGAGACTTGTACTAGTTTTATAGTATCGCTCACATAAGGGCACAATTTCATTAGTTTTATTGTCCTCTATTAAGGAGAGGATATTATCATTTAGTAATGATGTAATATCATTTACAATTTTATTATTGATATTTGTTGAGCTATATTCCGTAGTAAGAGACCAAGATGCTATACTACTTACTATTATCAAAATTAAAGTAGTAGTTGTTAAAATTATTTGGGCTTGTAATTTCAAATTTAACCAAGAATAGTTTAATGAACTAACAAACGTTTTTAGATTCAATAGCACTTTAATAAATAATTAATAATTACTGAAAAATTTAGGTTAGTGTGATTACGGAGGTTATATTTCCAACTCTTAGCTAACCTTCTTTGACGTATGACCCCTTAAAATTTTAACAAAATCCTTCAGACAATACAAACACAGTGTCAACTGTCCAAATATTACAATTTAAATGTTTCAATATACATAGATGTTACAAACCTTTTTTCAAAATACCAATAAACAAATTTTAGCGAAATACGACCTCCAATTACAACGAATACAAAATATTGGAAACCGCTATTCAAAATTAACGGATGACGAACTTAAGTTACAAACAAAAGAATTAAAAAATAAATTACAAGCAGGTCAACCACAGGAGAGTATAGTAGATGAAGCATTCGCTTTAGTACGCGAAGCTACAAGCCGAGTATTAAAAATCCGGCATTATGATGTTCAATTAATTGGGGGGTTGGTCTTAAATGAAGGTAAGATCGCGGAAATGAAAACAGGCGAGGGTAAAACCATTGTCGCATTGTTACCGACATTTTTGAACGCTCTAGACAATAAGGGTACACATGTTGTAACCGTAAATGATTATTTAGCCCGTCGCGATGCTGAATATGTAGGACAGGTACACCGTTTTTTAGGCCTAACAGTTGGTTTAATTCAAGAAAATATGTCTCCCGAAGAACGTAAGAAAAATTACAATTGTGATGTAGTTTATGTTACTAACAATGAATTGGGGTTTGATTATTTACGTGATAATATGGCATTTACAAGTGATGAAATGGTTCAACGCCCATTTTATTTTGCTGTTGTTGACGAAGTTGATTCTATATTAATCGATGAGGCGAGAACGCCCTTAATTATATCAGGACCAAGTGAAGCACCAACACAAAAGTATCTTCAGACTTCTAAATTGGTTCCAATATTAAAACGGGATATCCACTATTCAGTTGATGAAAAAAACCAAAATGTTGTTTTACTTGACGAAGGAATTACTTTTTGTGAACAGGCATTAAATTTATCAGATCTCTATAACCCGGAAGATCCTTGGATTTCGTATATTTTAAACTCTGTTAAAGCGAAAGAGCTTTTTAAGTTAAATACGAATTATATTATTAATGAAGATGGGGAAATTGTTATTGTCGATGAATTTACTGGCCGTACAATGTTTGGTAGAAGATGGAGTGACGGTCTACATCAAGCTGTTGAAGCGAAAGAAAACGTCAAGATTCAAGATGAAAGTCAAACTTTAGCCTCAATAACATATCAGAATTTATTTTTGTTATATGATAAATTATCCGGAATGACTGGAACGTCCAAAACTGAAGAACTAGAATTTGAAAAAATTTATAATTTAAAAGTTGTCCAAATTCCCACACACCAACAAATTAAAAGAAAGGATTTTCCTGACCTTATTTATAAAAATCAGTATATAAAGTGGCAGGCGATTGCAAATGAATGTTTAGAAATGCACCAACTTGGACGTCCGGTCTTAGTAGGAACAACTACTATTGAAAAATCGGAATTATTAGCTGCATTATTAAGTGAATATAACATACCGTACCAATTATTAAATGCTAAACCTGAAAACGTTGAAAAGGAATCAGAGATTGTAGCCCAAGCAGGATGTAAAAATGCTGTTACTATTTCAACAAATATGGCAGGTCGAGGAACAGATATTGTTCTAGGGGGTAGTCCAGAAATTTTAGCACTTTCAATTGTAGAGAAGTTAATTGAAAATTTTGATAGGAGTAATCCTAGTAATATTACAAAGTTAAAAACCCAGCTACAGCTTGACAGTGACGAAAAAGTATTGAGTATAGTTGATAGTTTTCCTACTTTAATTAACGAACTTGTCAACTCTACAAAAATTGAGAGACAAAGTTCCCAAAATCCACTTTTTTTATATTATAGAAATGTACTTTTAGAGCAGGAAGAAGTTGTAAAAGCTGACAGGTTATCAATTTTACAGTTAGGTGGACTTCATGTTATTGGAACAGAACGTCATGAATCAAGACGTATTGATAATCAATTAAGAGGGCGGTCTGGTCGCCAAGGTGATCCAGGTTCTTCACGCTTTTTTCTTAGTTTGGAAGATAAGCTTTTGCGTTTATTTGGGGGTGACCAGATTCTTGACTTAATGCAAAATATTGGTTTTCAGGAAGATACACCAATACAGTCACCGCTCTTAAACCAAAGTTTAGAATCTGCACAACGTAAAGTAGAAGCGTATTATTTTGATACGCGTAAACAATTATTTGAATATGATCAAGCGCTAACTTTACAACGGAATGGAGTTTACATTGAACGTCGTCGAATTTTGCAACGTAAGAACGTTCGCGATTGGATTATTGAGTATGCTGAACGAAGCTTATACGACTTAATTCTTTACATGCGACAGTTAAATGAAAAGGAACGATCTCAGGCAGTTTTTGGTATAAAGTTACAGGAATTACTTGGTGTTCCATTTAGAATGGAAATTACGAATGGGATATTCGAAATTAATACTATATTTACATATTTACAACAACAATTTCAAATTAGTTACGATTTAAAAGAAATCGAAATAGAATCAATTGAAAAAGGTTTAATGCGAGAATTAGAAAGAACTTTTCTATTACAACAAATTGATTATTCATGGAAAGAGCATTTACAAAAGATTTCTTTTCTTCGTGATTCGATTCGTTGGCGTGCCTATGGCCAAAAGAATCCACTAACAGAATATAAAAAAGAAGCTTTTAATTTCTTTATCACAATGCTAACTCGAATTCGTCATCGTGTTGTTTATTTTGTTTTACGTTCAAAAATAGTATTAGATTAAAAATAATTAAAGCCCCAAAAGCACACCGATTATTATATGTTCTTGGGGCTCTGTAAGTTGCCATTTACTGATTACTATAAACCAAATTGGTTCCCTCGACGGTATTGTAAATATGCTGCAACAAATAGTCCTGTTATTGTGCACGGAACTAGACCTAAAACAAGTCCTGATAGTAAAACTTCAACCATTTAATGAATATTTAAAAAATTATTACGTAAAGAGTAGATTTATTTCCTCTTATTAAGAATTATTCACTAATTTCAGCAAAAAGACTACTCTCTCGAATATCTTCCGCTTCAATAGTTACTAAATCCGATTTTGTAAGCACTTTATCACCAGAATTGAACATTCGGTTGGCATGGCGCATACGCGCTGTATCAATTGCATTACTGATTGTTCTTGCGTTTGCAAACAATGGAAGTTCCATTCTTCTTTTAACATATTCTAAAAGAGCTGCTTCAGCATTAGCATCCATACGGTACTGTTGTTCTTCCAGAATTAAACGTGCAATTTGAATTAATTCATCTGGTGTATAATCAGGAAAATCAATGTGGTTTGCTACTCTTGAAGATAGACCAGGGTTAGATTCATAGAAACTATCCATTCTGTCTTTATATCCAGCAAAGATAACTACAAGATCTTCACGTTGGTTTTCCATCACTTGAAGAAGAATTTCAATTGCTTCAGCTCCGTAATCTCGTTCATTATCTGGCTTATATAGATAATAAGCTTCATCAATAAATAATACCCCGCCCATTGCACGCTTTAAAACTTCTTTTGTTTTAGGGGCTGTGTGGCCAATATATTGCCCTACAAGGTCATCTCGGGTAACGGTAATTAAATGACCCTTTCGAATATAACCAAGTTTAAATAAAATATCTGCCATTCGGTTCGCTACGGCTGTTTTACCAGTACCTGGACTACCAGTAAATGACATATGTAACCCTATCGAGGCTGACTTTAACCCTAATCCTAAATTTTTTCTTAATCGTTGAACTAGAAGTAATGCTGCAATTTCTTTAATACGAGCCTTTACAGGTGCTAATCCTACTAGATCTTCTTCAAGTTGATCAATAATCCCTTGAATATTCGTTTTGTTATACTCTTCTTGTAAGTTTACTGCCATGTTACATAAATCACTAAATTACAAATTAATAACTATTAGGAAAAGACCTAAATACTTTATTATTACAATACTTGATTATATCATAATAATAACGATTTGATATTCAGTACCAAATAAATTTAGCTATAAAATATTAATTTATTCGCTTTATCACAAAGGAAACAAAACTAATACTGTACCACACTGCGAGACCGTATAGACAAATAAATTGAATAAAACTATAATAATGTAATATTTTGTTGACTAATAGAAAAAAATATGAAAAAAGAAATTGAAATGTACGAAATAATTTATTTAATAAACCCAAGCTTTACACAGCAAGAAGTTTTATCTAAAATTGATTATTATCAAACATTCTTAACACAGCAAGGAAGTCAAGTAATGGTTCAAAATCGAGGAAAGCGATCTTTAAGCTATCCAATTAAAGGATTTGAAAGTGCTAATTATATCCAAATGGTTTATTTAGGGAATGGCCATTTAGTTAACGCTTTAAATAAGGAAATTAAACGTGATGAGACCATTTTACGTAATATTACGACACGGTTACCAGAAGAAGTAAAATTTGCTTAATGTGATACACTTGAAAAAGTATTTGTGAATTAAATAAGTTAAAAATATCTTTTAAATAGCGTTTTTCATGCTGTAACGCAATTTCAGTGGGGAGCATTGACAAATAAACAAAATTTATGATAAGTTAAGTTAACTCATATATACCGTCGCGGGATAGAGCAGTTTGGTAGCTCGTCGGGCTCATAACCCGAAGGTCAATGGTTCAAATCCGTTTCCCGCTAATGTCTAAA